>Ga0079305_1000074_pt1 | contig 218122 bp, 212 predicted proteins | sample LMS_cellobiose_e_FD_79183 | JGI IMG/M metagenome (GOLD analysis project Ga0079305, IMG submission 79183) | Rumen-fistulated moose microbial communities from Alaska, USA - LMS_cellobiose_enrichment | ecosystem: Host-associated > Mammals > Digestive system > Stomach > Rumen fluid ... | reverse complement strand
GGCATAGATGGTGAGCTGGCGCTTGATGCCGCTCAAGGTGTCGTTGAGCCACCAGGCGTTTCCGAACTGCGAGCGCGGTGCGGCGCCGTCGCCCTGAAACGCCCCGGCAAGGGGATCGTGTGCCGAAAGGTGGTGTCACGGGCCACTTTGAACGGATAGCGGCCATTGCCTGGAATCGCATTTTGCGGAATGTGGGATTCGAGAGAAAGGCAACGGCCACCATGGGCACTTTACAGGAAAGGGAAGCGATGCGGGACCTGCCGTTCAGGGAGGACGGCACGATCGACCTGAACGAGATGATGAGGCGCGAGCTGGAGCGCATGGCCAACCGGATAATGGGCTGGCAGGCCGACGAGCTGTGCGGCGAGGGGAACCGGCGCAACGGCTGCCGCGAGCGCAAGCTCGTCACGGCGCTCGGCGAGATAACGATGGGGATACCGAAGCTGCGCGAGGGGAGCTACTTCCCCGACGAGCTGGTCAGGCCCTATTCGCGCGTCGACCGCGCCATGGCCGCCGTCGTGAAGGAGGTCTACGCCCGCGGGCTGTCCACCAGGAAGATCGAGAAGGCCGCCGACGCGCTCGGGCTCGGCTCCCTCAGCCCCTCGCGCATCTCGCGCATGACGGCCGACCTGGACGAGGAGGTGGCGGCGCTCAACGCCCGGCGCCTCGACGGCATGCCCTTCCCGTACCTGTGGCTCGACGTCACGTACCTGAGCTGCCGCGACGGGGGGCCGCGTGCAGTCCAAGGGCGTCGTCACCGCCATCGCGTGCGGCGAGGACGGCTCGCGCCGGTTCGTGGGCCTCGGCATCGTCGACACCGAGTCGGCCGTGTCGTGGAAGGCGTTCCTGCGCGGGCTGCGCAAGCGCGGCGTGGCGGGCGTCAGATGCGTGGTCTCCGACAGGCCATAGCCGAGGTGTTCCAGGGCGCCGCATGGCAGCGCTGCATCGTCCACCTCGAGCGCGACGCCGCGGGCTGGCTCTCCAAGAAGGAGGACAGGGCGGTCGCGCTGGCCGCCATGAAGGCGGTCTTCGCAGAGCGCGACCCGCGGCTCGTCCGCGCCGCCTACCGGGCGGCGACGCAGAGGATCGCCGAGATCAAGCCGCGCGCCGGGGAGCTCCTGGAGGACGCGGAGGCCGACGCGCTGGCCTGCCTCGACTTCCCCTACGAGCACCATATCAGGCTGCGCACCAACAACGTCCAGGAGCGCGCCAACGCGGAGATAAAGCGCCGGACCAAGGTGGTGGGCGTGTTCCCGTCCGCCGAGTCGATGATGCGCCTCGTGGGCTCGGTGCTCGTGGACGTCAACGAGGAGTGGCTCGAGATGAGCTTCATCGACGCCGCCTCCCTCAAGGATGTCTGCAGGTCGGGGCCCGAAACCGCCCCTATCCCGGAGGAGATCGTCGAGAAGGCGAGGATGTGCGTCGCGGCGGCCATAGAGGGGAGGCCGGGGAGGGTCGCCTGATGCCGGTGCAGAATGGAACCGGTTCCGGGTGATGCTCCGTTTGCTCGGGCGGGCTGAAGCCCGCGCCTCCCAAACGGAGTCGTGACACCGACAATCGGCGCACTACCGGATAGGCCTCCATTGCATTGTGCATAACTTTGATTTTCGAGGGGGTTTGAGGGATGGGATGCCTACCGTCCCATGCGAGGATCCCGCAATCCCTATATACTGTGCCCGTGCGACACGCACCTGCGGGCAGACGCGAGGTGTGGAAAGATCTGCCGAGCGGATGCCGGGAACCCCGTGGTACCAAACGGCCCTATTCCAAGGATTCGAGCCCCCAAAAGGCCTTGTTCCAAGGAGCAGGGCCTTCTCGCGGCTCGAATCGTTGGAATAGGGCGATCTGGTACCACGGCTTTATGCCGCTGCCGTGCCTTCCGCTTCGAAGACGGCCCGGACGGCACGGCGCTTTCCCCATATCAGGATCCAGCAGGCGCACATGGCAACCGCTCCGCACGCAGTCAGGCATATCCGGTAGTCCATCAGCTCTCCCAGCGCCCCGACAGCCAGCGTGAGCAGCGACTCCGCGGCGGTGAGCATCACCCCGCTGGCGGCGTTCACGCGCGATCTCAGCTGCTCGGGAATGTAGCGCTGGACGGCGGCGCTGCGCAGGATCGCGCTGTTGGCGCCGAAGAAGCCGCACAGGCCGCGGTTCACCAGCATGAACGGATAGGGCAGCCAGAGAAGCAGCATATCCATGGTCTCATAGAGCTGGTAGACGAAGAACACAAGCGGAAAGCGGCGCTTCTTGGGGATGCTCACGCGATATTGCAGCGCGCTGCCAAGCGTTCTGCCTGCGAATTCGGCCACGGAGAAGAGCGAGTACATCGCCGCCGTGAAACCGGGAGCCGTTCTGAAGAACGCGATGAGGATGGGGGCATATCCCACCGCCACGCCGTTCGTGACGGCCATATACGAGAACAGGGAGAGCAGGCCCTGCTCGTGCTTCAGGTAGGCGGCTGCCTCGCGGATGTCGAAGCGCCATGCCTCGAAGCCGTACTTCTCTCGCGTCTCGCGACCGCGCTCCTTGACCGAGATGAAGCTCTCGGTGAGCGCCGCCAGAAGCGAGAGCGCCCCTTGGCCCATCAAAAGCATGGGCACTCCGATAGTATCGAGCATCACAGCGGCGGCGGGCATCATGATGACCTTGAGCACGGGGTAGAGCATCGACGAGACGGAATAGCCTTTCTGCTCGGCTCCTTGGGGGATGATCTCGGGGTAGATGCTCGTGAACGCGAGCTCGTCGATCGAGCCGAGGCATGCCAGCAGCACCGAGATGGCAAGATAGCCCACATAGGAGAAGCCCATGAAGACGAGCCAGAGGCCCAGGGCCAGATACACCAGGCCATTGGCGATATCGCCGCCCACGAGGAGGGCCTTCCGGGGCAGGCGGTCCATCAGCGGGGCCACGACCAGCGGCAGGATGATATAGGGGACGAGCTGGATGGCAACGATCAGGGCCGAGGCGAGCGTCGAGCCCGTCTCGTCGAAGACGAGGAAGGATAGCGCGAACCCGCCCGCAATCGCGCCGGCAGAACCCAAGGTGGATGCCACCGTCACCAAGATGAAATTCCTCGTCCACAGCCTCGTTTCCATGAGACCACCTCCGATTCAAGTATCGGAGAGCAGCTCAATCAAGAAAATCCCCTTGTATTGGGAAAATCGCCTGCATATCGTAGGGTTAAAGCCCGGTTAAAGGATACTTGAAAGGAAAGTTGGCAAGCAGCTCGTAGGCCTTACGGTAGTGCCGGTTCGCGCGGTACCACTCGATCATCCAGGGCAAGTGGAATGCGGCATAGCCCATGGGAAGCTCCGCAACGCACATCTCATAGCAGGAGAGGAGCAGGTCGCCATATGCGGCATGCGTAAGATAATCCGCATGCTCGAGGCGATAGCGCACGAGGTCGCAGAGGCGGTCCACCAGAGGCGTATCAGGGCTGTCATCCGCAAGCGCCGCCGCGCGGTCGAGCGCGAAGATGGCCTCCTCGGCCCTCCCGGTCTTCTCGCAGCAGATCGCCAGCTTGTGGAGGGCGAGCTTTCCCGGATCCGCAACCTGGGAAAAATAGCGGTACGCCTCCTCGTAGCTGCCCGTCTCGATCTGCCCGGATGCCGTGTTGTAGGCGATATGCTCGAGCGCGCCCGCATCGCCGAGCGCGCGGGCAAGCCGGCCGGCCACGCGGTAGTGCTTCTCCATGCCTGCCGTATCGAGCTGGTTGCAGCAGCAATTGCCCAGATACAGCTTGGCGTGCAGCATGATGCGCGCAAAGCCGTCGCGGGCGGCTAGCTCGTATGCCGTCTGCAAGTACTCCACGGCAGGCGCATAGCTCCCCTTCACAAAGGCGTTGATGCCCGCTTCCAGGTACGTGTACGCGCAGGGGAGATGGCCGATTGCAGCAGGATAATCGCCCTGCAGCACCGAAAGCAGGGCGCGTTGGCGCCCCACCTGGCAATCCTTGGGGGCCAGGTCGTCCTCGGGCGGCTTGCGCAGGGCGAGCGCCTTCAGCATGAGCAGATCGGGGCCCGATGCCGTTGCGCGCCAGGCTGCGGTATCTGTATCTCCCACAAGGTCGCGGAGGCCCTCGTCATCTCCCGCGAAGAGTGCCTCGTACGCCGCTTCCGCGAGCTCTGCCGCCTCTTGCGCGAGGGCGTCGTCTGCCCGCAAACCGAGTTTGGCAAGCAGGGCGCGGACGATCTCGTCCGAGGCATCGGCTTTGCCCGCCTCGATCTTCGAGAGATACGAGACCGAGCAGATGCCCCGTGCGAGGCCCGCCTGGCTCCATCCCCTGCGGAGACGCTCGCGGGCGATCAGCCCGCCCCGATATGCGCGTGCGTCGATCATCTCGGCATCCGTTCTAGTAGCGGTTATGGACCTTCTCGGCAAAGCACATCACATCCTTGATACGAAGCTCGGTGCCATCGTCGAGGATCGCGACACCGCTCATGCGGCCGAAGACCTGGTGCTGGTCGGAGACGATGAGCTTGTAGTCGAGATGTGCTGCGCGGTCGAGCACGGGCGCGAAATCCATCTCGAAACGGCCGTCCGACGAGGAGAACGTCCATGGGTCGGTGTAGCTGCCCGCAGGGATGTTGAAGGCCACATCGTCCAGCTTGTGGGCAACCCCGTCGTAGAAGACGACGTTCTCGCTGGCAGCGGCCGTATCGCCGAAGCCATAGCCTATGTTGAAGCCGAAGGCATGTCCGTCCAGGTCGGCGTTGCCCGAACCCCAGAACCACGTGTTGTCATAGGTCCAGACCCCGCGTCCCCAGTCGAGCGTGCCGAAGTCCGTCGCGGGATCGAACTCGTAGCGTGTGCCGTCGAACTCGATGAAACCGGAGGCCCGCATGCAGTTGATCTTCTGGTTGTAGTAAAAATGGCGCCGCTTCTCCCATGGCGTGGCGATGACGAGCGAATCCATGGCGGGCTGGGCGAGCGCGATGTCCGCGACGAGCGGCTTGCCGTCGCAGAAGTCGGCGAAGCTGCAGCGGATGCGGCGCGTGCCTTCCTCAACCGAGAAGGACATCTGCAGGCGCTTGTCGGCGTAGGCCGTTTCGCCTGCGGTCGAGCTTGCAGGGAGCTTGAGCTTGCCCATGGGGAAGGCGCAGAGCACGGTCTCGGTATGCTCCGCGGGCGCATCGCCGAAGGTCAGCAGCGAGACGGACTGCAGGCCGATATAGCCGTCGTCCGAAATGGTGAACGCGCCCGCAAAGGCATCCGAGAGCACCAGATAGTAGTCCCATTCCTTGATGCGCCACGCGGGCGCCTTGATCATCGAGCGCACGTAGCGCTGCACGGGGGAGCGGGACCAGCCGGGCTCGCGCAGATCGCCCGCCTCATCCAGGAGCAGCTGCGGAGTTGTGACTTCGTGGTTCCTGCCCATGGGCGCCTCCCAGCACGAGACCTTTCGGATGCATCCTCGGATATCATTATATCCATGGGGCGCCCCGTCCCTCACAGGCTATCGGGCCAGCTCTTTGATCATCAGGTACACGTTGAGCAGGGTGCCGTCCTTCGATCGAATGGCATTGGGCTGGACGCTTGCGATCCTGAATCCCAGCCTTTCGTAAAGCGAGCGCCCCCTGGCGTTCCCCTCGATGAATTCCAGCTCCACTTGGAGGATTCCTTCCCGTTCCTCAGCTATGCGGATCATCTCGCGCAGCATCCTCGATCCGATGCCCTGCCCCCAGAACTCGCTGCGGACGGCAAGCGCCACCTCCGCCCGATGCCGCGTCTTCATCATGCCCTTGAAGGCGATGTCGCACGTACCGGCAATCCTGCCGTCGACCATGCAGGCCATCATGGCCTCGTTCTCCGCATCATGCTTACGGGCGATCAGCCCCTTCTCGTCCTCGATCGTCAAGCTGTCGCACTCTTCCGGCTCGCTGAGCAGGAAGGATGTCTCCCGAACTGCAGCCTTCAGGTGCTCCAGCAGGTCTTCGGCATCCTCATCGCGCAGGCTTCTGAGCACAGCCGCACGCCCGTCTTTGAGCTGAAACGGAATATCCTCTATCTTCACAGGCCCTCCTTCTGCAGTGCGCTTCTCGGGACGTCTCCCGAGAGCTTTGCCCAAGTATACCGGCAACGATGGCCCGCATCTAAAGGCGTTGTGGCAGCCGCACGGCAAACACCGTTTCGGACCCGGAGCTCTCCTCAACCTGTATGCTGCCCCCATGGAGCCGCGTCACCTCCCAAGCGAGCGCGAGGCCGAGACCGACGCCCCCCATGCTCCGGCTGCGGGACTTGTCCACGCGATAGAACGGCTGGAAGATGCTCTTCTGTGCCGCCTTCGGGATGCCCCGTCCCGTATCGGCGACGCGGATCGTCACCGCATCGTCTTCGGCGGCAACCGAGACGGCGACCAAGCCGCCCGGCACGTTGTACTTGATGCCGTTCTCCACGAGGTTGAACAGGAGCCGATACAGCAGCAGGTCGCTTCCCGTCACACGTGCCGGCGATCCCTCTTGCACAAGCTCCACGCCCCGGGCACCTGCAAGCGGCTCCAGATCGGTCAGGACCTCCTCGATGAGCGGCTCGAGCTCGACGGTCCCATTGCGCGGGATCTCCTCCATTTCGCTCATGGCGAGCAGCACCTCGACCATGTCGGACATCCGCTCCACCTGTTCCGCGAGAAGGGCTGCGGCGCCCTCTCCGTCGGCTGCGGGATCGCGCTGCCACAGGTCGAGCCGCGCCTGCATGAGGGCGAGCGGCGTGCGCAGCTCGTGCGCTGCGTTTCCCGCAAACTGGCTCTGCGCGTCGAACGCCTCCGACAGGCGCTCCAGCATGCGGTTGATGGAGCGGCTGAGCGCCTGGAACTCCGGAACCGTGTCTTCGGCCAGCTTGATCTCAGCCAGGTTCTTCGCCTGCACCTGCTCAGCCTGGGCGGAGAAGTCGTGCAGCGGCCTCAAGGAAAGCCCGCTGACGAAGTAGGCTATCACGCTGCTGGCAAGCGTCACCGCGATCGTCAAGGCCCACCCGTTCGCGGCGAAGCCGGACTTGGTCTGCGCCAGCTCGTGGGAGAAGCTCTCGTAGAACCGGTCGAACTCCTCCGGCGTCATGTCGATGACGATGGCATCGTCCACGCCCGTGAGGTCGCCTCCGGCATCATCGGCACCGCCGTATTCCACCACGTATTCGCCCAGAGTATCAAGGTAATAGGTCCCAGAGCGATAGAGCAGGACGTTCAGTATGGTGCAGGCTGCGGCGATCAAAAGCGCCGTCATCACCGTGATTCTCCACTGGAAGGAGAACCGTCTCATCGCACGCCGCCTCCCATCACGTATCCTTCCCCGATCCGGTTCAGAATCGGATTGTAGCCGAGCGCCGCCTTGAGCTTCTTGCGCAGGGAGGACATGTGCACGCGGATCGAATTGCTGAACCTGTCCACGCTCGCATCCCACACATGCTCGATAAGCTCTTCCTGGCTGACGGGACGCCCTTGGTTGAGCAGCAGGTACTCCAAGACCCCTGTCTCCTTCCTGGTCAGCGAGAGGGCCGTGCCCTTGGCGGTTGCACAGCGGCTCTTCGTGTCGAAGGAGATTTCGCCGCAGACGAGGCAAACGTCCTGCTGGACGAACCGCCGTCGCAGGAGGTTGCGGACGCGCGCCTCAAGCTCGTCGAGGTGGAACGGCTTGGGGAGATAGTCGTTTGCCCCGGCGTCCAGGCCCCTCACCCTATCCTTGATCGCGTTTCTTGCGGAGAGGATCAGCACCTTGGTCTCCATGTCGTGGGAGCGCAGGCTTTCCAGAAGCTCCATGCCATCCTTTCCCGGAAGGTTCAGGTCGAGCACGACCAAGTCGTAGCTTTCCGAGGCAAGGCAGTCGCTCGCCGCATCTCCATCAAGGCAGGCATCCACCTCATAGCCTGCCTGCCTCAGGCTTGCCGCCACCATGCCGCACAGGGCCTTCTCGTCCTCCACAACCAAAAGATGCACGTTCTGCTCCCTTTTCCGGCTCATGAACTGACGTACAGCATAGCAAGCCCCCATAAAATCGACGTTAACTCGACGGCTTAACGGAGATTTTATCCACAGGCGGGCATCATGGCTGCAGGGACGGAGAAGGGACGTGCGCCATGGTTGTGGAAAAAAAGGCATGCACGCAGGCGATCTTGCTTGCTGCCGGAGGCCTGTCCATCGTGTTGGGAATCCTGCGCGGCGAGATGGCGGAGGTGCTCGCGAAGGCGATCAAGATATGTCTGGAGTGCGTTGGCATTGGGTAGGCGATCGGTTTCTCCCATGCTTGCGCGCTTCCGGGGATTCGCTCAGGCCGGAGCTACGCTCATGAGCAACATCCACCTTCCCAACTTCTTCCGGGGGGAGATCTACCGAGGCGCGGGGAAGGCCGTGTGCGTTCCGGGGCTCAACTGCTATTCCTGCCCGGGGGCTGCTGCGAGCTGCCCTATCGGCGCGTTGCAGGCAACCATCGGCTCGTCGCACTTCCGCTTCGCCTACTACATCACGGGCATCCTGATCCTGTTCGGGGTGCTGCTCGGGCGATTCATCTGCGGTTTCCTCTGCCCATTCGGGTGGTTCCAGGAGCTTGCCCACAAGCTGCCGACGAAGAAGCTCTCGACGAGGAGGCTCAAGCCGCTGCGCTACGCGAAGTACGCCGTTTTGCTGGCTTTGGTGCTTCTCCTGCCCGCCCTTCTCACGAACGACCTTGGCATGGGGAGTCCGTACTTCTGCAAGTACCTCTGTCCGCAGGGAGTGCTCGAGGGTGCGTTGCCGCTCGCCCTTGCGAACAGCGGCATCCGGGCTGCGTTGGGATCGCTGTTCAGCCTGAAGCTTGCGGTCCTTTTGGCTGTCATCATCGCGAGCGTCGTGTTCTTCCGCCCGTTCTGCAAATGGATCTGCCCCCTTGGGGCGCTGTACGCCCTGTTCAACAAGGTGTCGCTTCTGCGGCTGCAGGTCGATCCCCTCAGGTGCGTTTCCTGCGGCCGCTGCGCGAAGGTCTGCAAGATGGATGTGGATGTGACCACGGCACCCAACCACAGCGAATGCATCCGCTGCGGCATGTGCATCGGCGCCTGCCCCAACGAGGCGATCCGCTTCCGCTATGGATTCGGCGCGAAAGGAGTAGATGCAACACGGCAATGCGATGAAACCAGCATCTAGTGCGCACGTAACACATACGCGAATGGAGGATATGAGACATGAAGAAACTGATGGGAGCTTTCCTGGCCATGACCCTGCTGTTCCCTCTTGCCGCCTGCGGCGCAAAGGGCGCGGCGCCGTCGAATGAAGCATCGGAGGACACTGCAGCGCCAAGTGCCGACGGCGAGCGGGACGAGGAGATCAGAGAGAAGATCGCGGAGATCAACGCCGTGCTGGAGGGCAATGCGGAGCTTTGGAACCAGCTCATCGAGAAGATGGATACCCAGCCCAACCTCATCTACGATGGGAAGGTGTACAGCCAGTATCTCTCCGAGACGCTCGATGCCAACCGGGATCTTTTCTCGGATAAGGAACTGCAGGTGCTCATGGAGGATATCGAGCGGATCAAGATGCTCGAGGATGAGCTTGCCGCCCTGGATGAGGGGGGTACCCGCAACACGGATGCCCGGGACGCATCCCAAAAGGCCTTCCCCGCCTTCGAGGGCCGGGATCTGGATGGGAAGAAGGTCGATAGCAGCCTGTTCGCAGGCAATGCCGTGACCGTTGTCAACTTCTGGTTCAGCAGCTGCGAGGCCTGCGTCGCCGAGCTTGGGAAGCTCGACGAGCTGAACCGGGCGCTCCAGGAGAAGGGCGGCGCCGTCATCGGGTTCAACACCGACACCTTCGGCGGCGACGAGAAGGCCATCGCCGAGGCGAAGGGCATCCTCGAGAAGAAATCCGCACGCTATCAGAACGTGTGGATCGAGAAGGGGAGCGATCTGGCCGACCTTACCAACGGCTTCGCCGGGTATCCGATCACCTTTGTGGTGGACCGTAACGGCAATATCGTGGGCGATCCGGTGCTTGGCGGAATCGACAATCCGGCCGTCATGGAGCTTTTGCAGGCGCAGATTGACACGGCGCTGCAGCAGGATAAGCAGTCCTAGACGAGGGGGGCGGGTGCGGCCTTCCCGCGCGCCGCGCCCGCCCTCATCGAATGGAAGGGAACGCGCCAGCGGGCCGGCCTTTCTCCAAAGGAAGATGGAGCCGGCGAGCCTGGCGGGGGAGCGCTTGTAGAAAGGATGCCGCTTTGCTTTCGATTCGTGACGACCATAAAAGGATGCAGCACCTCGAATGGTTCGATGTGCTTATGCTCACCGCGCTGCTTTGGGGAGAGAGCATCCTCTCGTCCACCATGGCCTACATAGCCCTCATCCAGGGAACGGCAACTGTGGAAGGGGGCATCGCCTTCTCGGCGGCAGACAACTACGGTGCGCTCATCAGGCAGGCGGCGCTTCTGGCCCTTGCGCTCCTGTACCTGTGGATGCGCCGTTTCGATTTCAATGCCTGGACCGTCAAGTTCAGCCCGAAGGCCGTCGTCTGCGGCATCCTGGTATTCATCGCGAGCGCGCTTCTGTTCGACCTGTACATGCTGCTTGCAAGCCCGCTGCAGGGCGTGCTCCCGTTTCCCGGTCCGATCGAGGGCTTCTTTGGGAGCAAAACGGTCTCCACCGTGCTCTACTCCATGCTCAACGGCGTGTACGAAGAGCTGTACTTCCTGGGCATCTGCCTTGCCGTCAAGCCGAAGGACCTCACGTGGGCCGTGCCGTTCTCGCTGCTGGTCCGTGTCAGCTTCCACACCTACCAGGGAATGCTCTCAGCGCTTGGCATCGGACTTTTGTTCGGCGGGTTCATCTGCCTGCTGTACCGCCGGTCGAAGGACAAGAATCTGCTGCCCTTCTTCATCACCCACATGATCGGGGACATCATCGGCCTGGGGCTCATCTCGCGCTTCTGGACGTAGGCCCGGCGCCGCCGCACTTGCCGGCCCCGCATCGATGATGACCGTCCGTTGCTGCCCGCAAAGCAGGTGGCAGGATTCGGCCTTCGCACATACCGGTCAGGCGATGATGCCTTTGCTGCATTCCAGCTGATCAACGAGCCTATCATAAAATGTGCAATAAAACGAGAGGCGCGCTCTCCACATCTCATCTGCTGATGCGGTTCCCATCGGCATGCCTCTCAGTTCGCGCAGCCTAGCAAGCCGTTGTGTGGCATACGCCAGCTTTTCCTCAAAGCTCTTTTCAAGAAACCCGTCATTGCTGAGCGTCTCATGGATGCGGTATGCGTCGAAGCGATCGATGTTGTCTGCGTCGCCGATGGACAGCGCAAACGCCGTTCTCTCACCGGCAAAGCCTGCTTCGTCATCAACATGTATGGCGATTCCATAGCAGATGTCATCAATCCGGTCTTCCGCGACGCCTAGCTTCGCCAGAAACGGGCGGGCAATCTGCGCTGAACGCCTGCCATGGTCTTTCCAGCCGTTCTCTCCGAATTCCTCGCAGTATGAGACGTCATGGAGCAGGCAGGCGATCACCATCTCGGTCTCGTCGAAACCTTCGCTCAGGGCGATCCTCCGCCCGATGTTCGCCACACGATAGCTGTGCTCTATACGATAGTTTTTCGCATCCTGCCGTTGGGTAAGGTATATACCGGCATCGAGCTTTCGCTTCAGAAACTCTTCGGTCTGTCTGATCCACTCGTGTTTCAGCATCTTACCGCCTCCTGCACGCGGCATTGCCGCATTGCCTTCGACATGCCGTCTATGATACCTCTTGCGGTTGGGTCTGAGAGCCGCTTTGCTACGCACATACCTACGAGGAAAACGGAGCTGTAGGAAGATTCGCTTCCATCCTCACAAGAGCGCGATCTGCTGCGATCGGCGTACCTGCGGAAACAGATGTGCCCCCGGAGGCGATCCGGAAAACGGGCGCGCAATCTTCCTACAACTCCGTTTTCCTCATAGGTATGGTCTGGAAAGCGCGCGAACGTTCGACCGCTATGCGAGCACAGGCATATTCCCAAGCTGCATAGAAGCCGAGCGTTCGATGCAACCGGCGTTTAATCGGCTGCCCGGACCTGCGTGCCCGCCACCAGATCGCCGAGATGCCGTTTGTCCTTCCTAAGAAAACCCATGGCCAGCATGATGAGCAGGAGAGCGATCGAGGCGCATTGGGCGAGAATGCTCATGAAATCGAAATCGTGGTACAGCCGCGTATCATGCCAAAATGGGCAATTTGCCACGGGGTGAACTTGATGATGTTTCTGAGCAGGCAATTCAGAAACGTTTTGCTCTCGAAATGCAGCCGGAGCCCCGCCGCTCTCTTGCCGGGGCTTCCACCCCTGTAATCAAGGAAAGAGAAAACCAGGATAATGGGAACTACAGAGGAAAACGTTGCGATAAGCTGCGCTTCCCGCTCTGCAAGCTCTGGAATTGCCCCTAGGACAAATGTGTAAAAAAGCATCGCCGCGCCAAAGAGGCAGGGCAGGCAGGCGACGATAGCCAGCCAGTCGAACAGCAGCTCTTTTACACGCGTCTTGGCAGCGATCCTGTTATCGATAATCATGCGGCTATCCCGTCTCATCATGCTTGCTCACGATACCGTATCGCGCGAGATTTTGAACTCATACCATTCATCATCGGTTCTCTCAAAGCCGATGGATTGGAACATCCTCCTGCTCTGCTCGTTGAAGGCATAGATATTGGCTCGTACGGCGTCCATGCCCTTTTCGCGTGCGAGCTCGAGCATCTCCATGATGCATCTTCGCCCGATATGCTTGTTCTGGAACTCCTTGCACACGACGATGGCGACCTCGGAGTCGTCTCGAAGCGAGACATCTCCCACGAGAACCCCCTGGAATTCGATGTAGTAGCATGCGCCGTGTGCGCACAGATAATCGTACATGCTGTGGAGCCGCTCGATATCGTACGGGCGGTCGATGTTGTCGACCTGCCTGCAGACATCGAGGTCCTGATACCAGGCAAGGGATGCCTCGTCGTTTCTGTAATAGGGGACGAGCCGTAGGTCGTCGTCTATGATCCTGCCCTCCATGCGCCCTCCGTGTCAACGGGAGCCTACGGCGCCCGCTCGATGATCAGCTCCGCCGAGCCCTCTTCAAGAGCATTGTATCCGTCGTAGTGGATATGGGCTCCCGGCTGCTCCGTGGCGAGCGCGGCAAGCTGACGCGCCAACGAGAGCAGCCCCCCTCTGTTCGCAGATATAAGCACCTTATCGCCATCGGCGGCGACGCGGATCGCGAATCCTTCTTCCCATTCGATGTCCATGGCCTCAACTGCCGCTCTCGGTTCCACTCCGTTGCCCGCCACATCCAATAGCATGCTCCCGTGCGCCGCCTTCGGGCTTCTCACGCAAGCTTTTCCTCCAGCTTGCGCAGCTCCTTTCGCGCAAATGATACCAGGCGCTCCACCGCTCCCTTCATATGGGGCGGCTGCATTTCGATGGTCTTGAGCAGCGCGGGATACGACAGGCTCCCTCCTCGGCCGCAGAACGCATTGTATTCCTCGAGCGCCCGCTCCCTGTCCTGGCAGAAGCGCTCGTAGAACTGCATCGCGCAGATCCAGGAAAGGGCATAGCCGATTCCGTAGCAGGGAAACATGTAGAGCGTCATCTTCCGAAGAAGATCGATGCCATCTCGATAGAAATGCTCCAGCTCACCCGCATCAAGCCCCGGCCAATAGGCGCGCTCGATCTCCCGCGCCTTAGCGGCGAGCTCCTCAAACGCTGCGTCCGGATGCCTCAGGGCATAGGTCTCAAGTTCGTGCCCTTCGCAGAAGTAGGCGATTTCCTCCAGGGCGGTGCAGAAATGCTCGTAACGGTACTTGTCGGCATCTTCGCCGAAAAACACATCGCCGTAGGGAAAGGCGAACATCTCCATCGTCCGCGATGGGATCTCAACCGCATCATGGGGCATCTCATCATACAGGGAGGGCATGCTGGCTTCCCAGGTTTTGCATGTCTGCCATGCATGCCCGATCTCATGGGTGAAGACCTGGACATCGGAAGCCGTCCCGTCGCTGTTTGCGAAAACGAAGGGGAGGTAGTTCCTGTTCAGGCTGGTCTGGAAGCCCATGCCGCTCACTTTCGTCTTGGACGATGCGATGTCGAAGCTTGCCGTGCGGATCATGTCGCCGAAAAAGGCGCCGAATTCCGGTGACAACGAGGCGTACATCTTGGAGGCTGCAGCCGTCAACGCTTCCGCATCGCCAGCCGGGATCGGATTTCCATCCGGGAAGTACAGGGAGAGGTCATATCGCTTGATGGATTCCAGCCCCAATCGTCCTGCTCGCGCTTCAAGAAGTTCCTGCAAGAGCGGGACCAGCGTCTCCTTTACATCGGAGCAGAACGCTTCAAGCTCCTGCTCGCCATAATCGACGCGGTCGTAGGCGACATCCATGTACGCGGCATAGTCTGCAAAGCCGTTTGCCTTTGCGATCCCGTCGCGAACCTGCAGGAGCTTTTTCAGAAAGGCTGCGTACTCGTCTTTCCTCTCCTGGAATGCGGCGAGGGTCGCCTGCAAGGCCGCCTTGCGGATTGCCCTGTCCGGAGACTCCGCGAACTTACGCATCTCTCCCTGAGAATACTCCGCGCCCTGAAACGGGATGCGCAGTGCGGCGTTTTTGCGCTGGTATTCGTTGACCAGCTCCCCCTCTTCTGCGATCAAGTCGAGCCCCGCCCTTTTCAAGCGGAAACTCTTCTCAAGGCGGATCCGGTACTCTTTCCCGAAGCGCTCTTCCAATGCGGGCAGAAACGGGCTTTCCAGAAGAGCACTCGCAAACTCCGCTTCCGGGAGCTGCGACGCTCCTGCCATTTCGTAATTCGCAGCCTCCGCGTAGTCCGGATTCAACGAGTCCTGGCTCATGCGGATGTAGCAGAGCGTTGCCGCATAACGGACGCCATCTTCGATCCTGTCGTATGCGCAGATCGCCGAAAGAACCTCTTCAACCGACGCGGCAGACCTGACCCGCTCTGTCACGGCGACCATGTTCGCGCGGGCGGCCTCATAATCTGTCGGCTCATACTCAAGCTCCGAAAACCGATAATCTCTTCTCATGTTCTGGGCCTTTCATCGTTTGCCTGCACAATACGAAGATCGTAATGTGCCAATAACAACATGCCATAGCACAGGGTGCTCAAAACCGCAGGCGCGATATAGGGCATAAGGATATCCGGATTATTCAATCGCCCCGACACGGTCGCGAAGCCTGCTTTTTTGAAAGCTGTCGGATCATCTCGCATACTACAGCTCTACCCAGTCCCCTGTGCCTATAATCTGGAGAAACCTGGATCCAGTCAAGGATTCCCTTACCTATGCGTACGCCATACTCTCCGATTCCGCTTGCGACTATCCTGCCTGTTGCCCTATCGCATATGGCAATCCGCAGTTCGTCATCATGAGCATCCCTGTGCGCATAGGACGCCAGCTCGCAGGCTGCTATGTGCTCTTCCGGATAGCATTCTCGGATGTGGTTCGCCAGCTCATCTGCATCGGCGCTCGTCAGCTTATATTCACCGGAGAGCACCGGATGAGGCGCACTTCTAAGGCGATGCATCAGCTTGAAATTTGAGCCCGTGCGCTATAGTGGCTCTGATAATCATTTCGTTCCCTCGACAAACCCGACTTGCTAGCTTGTTAGAATTCTTGGAAAGGAATATTGCATTGCTGCAGTAGGAGATAGATATGGAAATAAACATAAGCGCAGTTGCCCCATTTTGCAGGAGCACCGATTTCTTTTCCATCAGTACCGAACAAACAATGGGGTGAGGCACAATGCTGCTTGAGGTATGGCGCGGCAAGGAAGGCATCACGGTAAACTGTCAGATGCGGGCGAAAAGCCCAGGTACTACGTTTGCGTTGGCGGGTTCGATGGCGATCGATGAGCTGATGATTGATGGAAACCGTGTTGCATATTCATTCGAGCCGTTTGAAGAGTCGCCGCTGCCGCAGCCGGTTGTGAAGATCGTCGTGGAGAATGACGCTCCAGGAAACCTGACGGTCCGCTATCGCGGAGCGCTTTCCGGTGTATTCCGATATGACAGACCGGATGTACTGCACTTCTCCTTTTACAATGCCTGGCACCCATTCCTTTTCGATGCGGAGACAGACTGTCGGATGGCGGTGCATGCGGATAACGCGTGGAAAGCGGCTTGCGGTACGTATGACGCAGGCGACAGCGTGTGGCATATTCCAGGGATTGAGCTTGCACCGCAGATTATGGACTGCAATGTGTTGATGATAAAGAAAGATGCATATGGATTCCTTGAGGGTGACCGTGTGGCTGTTTTTTTTGAGCGGGAGCATCGCGAAATGGCAGAGCGGGTCTTCTCGTTTTTCACAGGCATACATCAGTATTATGTGGCGCTGTACGGCGTGGATCGTATCGGCAAAACAACAATCGCATATCTGCCGGAAGAAGATGAATGGGGTGGAGATGCCTATACCCGCAGCGGTCTGATCGTCTTTGGACATGGGCCGGAAGATTCGCCGGAACAGCGACATACGTTTGCGCATGAAATGGGCCATGCATATGGCAAGGGCGCGGATGCGTTCTCTTGGGAAGACTGGCTGAACGAAACAGTTGCAGAATGGTCGGCGCTTTTGTATGAATCAAACTATGAACCGGAGCTGTTTGAAGCGCAAATTAGAAGGCATGAGCTAAGCTGCAAGGGAAAAGGGCTCTCGTTGCGTCCGATGGGAGATATGAGGCCGGATGAAGTTCATTCTGTAGGCACGCTCATCTGGTACGAAATCTATCGGACGTATGGAGGGGGCGCGATTGCCGCGTTGCTCAGGGTGTATGATGGCCTTCCCAACAAGAATACGGATGCCTTGTTGAAAGCGCTTGAGGACGGTAACGAGGGGAATTTAGCAGACGCCATTAGAAAGCATTTATAGCGAAGCAAGTATATGCGAAATTTCTTTCCGACGCTGTTCGGTCAGCGTCGCCTGATGCCAGCGGAAGCTGTGACAGATGCTTGAATGCTAATGCTAGAAAGATAGGTTGCACAGCCGAGGATCCCTTTTCATCTCATCCTCGTTCAGGCCAAGGCGGTCGATTCTCTCGCCGAGCTCTTCGCGGAGCATGAACCGATACTGCCGATCCTCTGAATACCTGTGGAGAACGCACGCGCCCTGAGCGACAGCGCTCATCAAAAAAGAAAGTATATCCCCGATACGCTCTTCCCGGATAACCGGCACCGCGCTTTCGCATACAAGCTCGGCGTCCCATCCCGTTGCACCTGAGATAAATCCTTCTTCGACGACCGCATATAATGAGCAGCTTCTCCCGCGGTAGACCGCTTCTGTGGCGTGAGGATAGCATTCATAAAGGTGCGGGATGCCGTCAGCTTCGTCCATCAGCAGATCGAAATCATCCTTCGGGGCTCCAAAGCAAACAGCGGTGATTCTGTTTCGGATTGCATACACAAATGCCTTGCCATGCGTCGATACGCTGAGTTCAATCGATCTCAGCCCCGCTTCCCTTGACGCGTGATACAGCATGTCTTCCTCGTCACATCCCCGTTCGGCTACTTCTTGTTCCATCGGTAGAATTCTTTCAGATCCTCTTTCACGTCATCCGGCAACTGGGTCTTCCTTACTCCGCGAATAGCGCCCTCAAGCGCCATGAGCCGATTGACGCATGCCGATTCGTCGAGCTGCTGTATTCTCAGCCACGCGACCTTGGCGCCTGTTTCCCTCAATTCATCGGCTGTGGTTATATCGACCTGCATCAGCTGCTCTTCGAGCACCGCCCCTATATTCGGTAATTGAGCCAGCTCTCCCATACGCTTTCCCTCCTTCGCAAGCCCCGATCTCAATGCCAGCAGCATTTCTCCTGTAAGGGAGCATGGCGAGAAGCCGAGATTGCTACTCGACCATCATGACGAGTTCGACCTCGTCCTCATCCTCAACACCGGTTGCTGAAAACCCCTTCCTCTCATAGAGCGTTCTGGCTGCGAAATTGCTCCTGTTGCAGGTTAAAGCGACCCTGCTCGAGTCGCCGAACGGCTTCGTTGCGATATATTCGATAACCCGGTCTAAAGCCTCGCCGCCGTACCCGTGTCCCTGCTCCGCTTCGTCGATCATCATGTGCCATATATCATACTCGGGAACATCGTAGTCATAGATTACCATTACATATCCGACCATCTTTTCCGCCGCATAGATGCCAAACGGCTGGCACTGATTTCTGTAGACATACGCCTGCGCAAGGCTCCGTATCGGGTGGGAAACATAGTTCTCCTGCCCCGGTGCAAGTTTGAGGTTGAACGCATCAATGAAGTTCTCCTCGGTTATTGCCTTGAGCTCTACCATCGGCTCCTCCAAAATTGGGACTGCATGCTTCGTTTCCGTCTCCTCAATCGCGTCCAAGCAGCAGACCTGTACGATGCGGTTGCCGCTTTGGGCGCTGGGCTTCCTATCGTAACAGGGCGATGCGGGGCTCCACAAGCGCGGCCTGAATCACCTCGTTGGCTTCTGCGCAGCCGCCAGATCCCCCTCGAAAATCAAAGTTGTGCACGATTGAATCGACGATACTACGATGGGTGCACGCGAGCATCTGGGCATACTTGACGCGCTTGACGCCCAGCCCTTCGCAACACCGTACACAACTTTGATTTTCGAGGGGATCGGAGCTGGATTGGTTTTGGCTATAAGGTTTCCTGGACGTTTTATTCGCCCGACCCATCTGTGCCTTTGCTTCCAGCGAGCAGGCATACGTTCCTTTTTGCGGTGACATCATGCCCGCGAATTGCCTGCTTTCGCTCCCTCTGCCACCGTTCCATCGATGGCATCGGATGATCCGGCGGCACTATACGACGTATAAACGCAGGCGATAATGCCGGGCAGAGCAACAGCGCAGCGCTGATCGCCATGCTGACGCCGGCTATGATATGTGCCGTTTACTTCTTTTTCGAAGCAGGCAATTCATCGTGCATCGCTTCCAGCAGCCCGCTCAGGAACTCCCTGTTCTCCACACCGTCTACGACCAGCATTTCCTTCGCGCCTTCATACGGCGACTCCTGATCTGCATCCGGCATCATCGTCGCGGCTGCCTTCACAGGCTTCACAAGGAAGCGGTCATCGTAGATGCCGCCTACCACTTTGCCACGATAGTAGATGATGTATTCTCCCATCATGGCGCGATAGGATATACCATCCAGATCTGACAGCTGATCCAATATGTATTCCAGATATTCTCTGCTTGACGCCATGCCTACTTCTCCAAAACGCTTCTGACATACTCCGCCGGCACGTCCATCCGCTCTGCAACCTCTTCAACCGTCATGCCGCTTCTAAGAAAGCGCTCGGTGACTGCGTCCATCATCTCGCCGACTTCTATGATATGGCCGTCGGGATCATAGAAGCGGACAGCGCGCTGCCCCCAAGGGTGCTCTAGCAATTCATGCACATAGCTTATTTCGAAGGATCTCAGATGCTCTGAGAAAGCGTCGATATCCTCTTCCTCAAAATACAGTTCTCCCGCGTTATTCTGAAGGATCACATTATCTGTTCTGGTAAACTGCTCCCAGGTATCCAAGGTCTGCAGGAAGATTCCTCCTTCCAGCATCACGTTTGCGCCAAAGTCCGCAGCTACGTCAAGTCCCAGCACATCGTGGTAGAAACGCTTGCTGATCCCCATATCCTTTACCGCTATGAGAGTTCCCGTGTATTTCATATATCGATCCCTTTTCAATAAAGCCTTTCGATTATTTCTTGCTCAAGCAAACGACCGTCTCCACATGGAAGGTCTGCGGGAAGAGGTCGTGCGGCACGATGGAGGCGGGGGAGAAGGCGCCCAGCTCCGCAAAACGCGCCAGGTCGCGTGCGAGCGTGGCGGGATCGCAGCTCACATAGGCGATGGCGCGAGCAGACTGTTCGGAGAGCTGCTCCACCACATTCTTGGCGAGCCCCGCGCGCGGAGGATCGACCACGATGACGTCGGCATCCGTGCGGGGAAACTCGATCCCGGCGTCGCCGCCGATGGCATCCACGTTGTCGGCGCCCGTACGCTCGAGGTTGCGCCGCAGGTCGCGCACGGCGGGTCCGTACGACTCCACCGCAGAGACGAAGCCTGCGCGCCGGGCGAGGGGCAGCGTGAAGGTCCCCGCGCCGCAGTAGAGGTCCATGGCCTCGTCTTGCGGGCCCACCTGCAGGCCGTCGAGCACGCACTCGACGAGCTTCTCCGCGCCGCGCGTGTTCACCTGGAAGAACGAGGGAGCGGAGATGTGCATCGTCTCGCCGAGGACGCGCTCGGTCCAACAGCCCTTGCCATACAGCCCCTCCACGCCCGCGATGCGCCGTGCGCCCGCAGGCCCCTTGCTCATGACGCGGGCAACCGACGTGACGGGAAGCGCGTCCGCTATGACCTTGGCCGCATGCGCACGCGGAAACCCGCCCGGTTCGGTCCAAAGTGCAACCTCGACATCGCCCGTGCGCTTGGATACTCTGATGCCCACGCGCTCGAGCCGCAGGTCCTGCGACCCGCACAGATACCCCAGAGCCCCCGAGAGGGCGCGCACGGTCTTCTTCGAGGGCGCATCGAGCAGAGGGCACGAGTCCACTTTGACGACGTCCGCCGTGCGTGCGGCATGCATGCCGACGATCGTCCTGCCGGTCCGCGTGCCCACGCCGAGCTCGATCTTGTTGCGATAGCCCGTCGCTGGCCCGACGTCCATGCAGGGCACGACGAGCGCTTCCGCGCGCTCGGGCGCCATGCGGGCGATGCGGACGAGCGCATCGACCACGAGCTGCCGTTTGGACTCAAGCTGGAAGGCGCGTTCGACCGACGCCCACGGGCATCCGCCGCAGACATCCGCATAGGGGCAGTGAGGCGGCACGCGATGATCCGACGGGCTCATCACCTCCTGGATGACGCCCCGCGCGAAACGATCCTTCTCATCGGTGAGGCCGATGCGCACGCAATCGCCCGGCACGCCTCCGGAGACGAAGACCGCCCTGCCGTCGGGTAGGTGCGCCACGGAATCGGCTCCGTAGCTCAACCGCTCGATCTCGACGTCGTATGTCTTGCCGCTGCGTTCCATTGCATCACCTCGTAGGGCATTATATCACCGCCCGTCGATTCGCCGCATCCCATGCGATGGGGTATCCTATATCTAATTGCACGTTCAAAGGGAGGCTGCATGCCGTTCGCACTCAATACGTTCTCCGAAATCGATCCGTTACGCACGGTCCTGCTCCATCGACCGGGAGCAGAGCTGCTCTCCCTCTCGCCCCACAACCTCGACCGCCTGCTCTTCGACGATATCCCGTATCTCGAGGTCGCCCAGGAGGAGCACGACGCTTTCGCCCGCATGCTCGCAGATGAGGGCGTCGAGGTGCTCTATCTCATCGACCTTGTGGCCGAGGCGCTGTCGGCCGGCACGGAAGTCAAAGAGGCGTTCATCGCCCGCTATCTCGACGAGTGCGGCCTCTCCGGCGACAACCTCAAGGAGCTCGTGGCGGAGCACCTGCGCTCGCTCGATAGCATGCGCGCCCTTGTGGGTGCCTGCGTGGCGGGCATCCGTCTGAAGGACCTCGATTTCTCCACGCTCTGCATCTCATCGCTCGCCGACGCGGTGTCGTATAGGCGCTGCATGGAGTCGGGCATCGTGGTGGACCCCATCCCCAACCTGTACTTCACGCGCGACACCTTCTCCGTCATCGGCCACGGCGTGTCGCTCAACAGCATGCGCACCAAGACGCGCCGTCGTGAATCGCTCTTCGGCGACACGGTGTTCGCGCACCATCCGCGCTATAAGGATGCCGTTCATCTGTATGAGAGCGGCATGCCGGCGGCCATCGAGGGCGGCGACATCCTCGTGCTCTCGCACGACACCCTCGCCATCGGCATCTCCGAACGCACGCAGCCCGCCGCCATCGATGCGCTCGCCAAGCGCCTGCTCCTTTCTGCGGGCGAGCAGGGCTTCTCGCGCATCCTCGCCTTCATGCTGCCGCACACGCGCGCTTTCATGCACCTCGACACGGTGTTCACGCAGGCGGACCGCGACGTGTTCACGGTCCATCCGGGCATCTTGGGCGTGCTCGAGGTGTACGAGATCGTGCGCGGGCCGCGCGGCTCGCTGTCGATCACCCATCTCGAGGACTCGCTCGACGCCATCCTCGCACGCGGCCTTGCGCTCGACGGCGTGCACCTCATCAAGTGCGGCGGTGACGATCCCATCAGCGCCGACCGCGAGCAGTGGAACGACGGCGCCAATACGCTGGCCGTCCGCCCCGGCACGATCTTCGTGTACCAGCGCAATCGCGTGACGAACGAGATTCTCTACCAAGCCGGCCTCAACCTGCTCGAGATCCCCTCGTCGGAGCTTTCGCGCGGCCGAGGCGGTCCGCACTGCATGAGCATGGCATTCTGGCGCGATAGCGCTTCAAACTAGAAGGGAACCACCGTAATGGGCATCAACCTCTCCGGCCGCAGCTTCCTCAAGCTTCTCGACTTCACCACGGATGAGATCGAGTACCTGCTGCGGCTTTCACGCAATTTCAAGGACCTCAAGCGCACGGGCACCCCGCATCGGCACCTTGCGGGCAAGAACGTGGTCCTGCTCTTCCAGAAAGATTCCACCCGCACGCGCTGCTCCTTCGAGGTGGGCGCCATGGACCTGGGCATGGGTGTGACCTATCTCGGACCGTCCGGCTCGCAGATGGGCAAGAAGGAGTCCATCGAGGACACCGCCCGCGTGCTCGGCCGCATGTACGACGGCATCGAGTTCCGGGGCTTTTTGCAGAGCGATGTCGAGGAGCTTGCGGCAAAGAGCGGCGTCCCCGTATGGAACGGCCTCACCGATGCATGGCACCCCACGCAGATGCTCGCCGACATCCTCACCGTGCAGGAGAGCTTCAACTACCGCATCAAGGGCAAGTCCCTCGTGTTCATGGGCGACGCCAAGAACAACGTGGCCCGCTCGCTCATGGTGATCTGCGCAAAGCTGGGCATGAACTTCACCGCATGCGGACCCGAGGCCTGCATGCCGACCGACGACGTGGTGAACGCCTGCCTGCCCATCGCCGCCGAGAACAGCTGCACCATCACGCTCACGACCGACCCCGTGGCGGGCATGACCGGCGCCGACGTGGTCTACACCGACGTGTGGGTATCGATGGGGGAGCCCGACGAGGTGTGGGCCGAGCGCATCGAGCTGCTCACGCCCTATCGCGTCACCGAGAAGCTCATGGCGCTCACGGCACCCGACTCCATCTTCCTCCACTGCCTACCGAGCTTCCACGACACCAACACCGCCATCGGCGCTGATATCGCCGCGCGATTCGGCGTCACCGAGATGGAGGTCGAGGATGCGGTGTTCGAGGGCCCCAAATCGAGGGTCTTCGACGAGGCCGAGAACCGCATGCACACCATCAAGGCAATCATGTACGCCACGCTCAAGTAGGAGATCGGTCAAGCGGGGGATTCGCCCGCCCGCTCCCGAGAAGCCCGCCGTCGGGCGTCAGTACACCATGCCCATGGCCTCGCGGACCTCCGCGAGGGTAGCGTCCGCCACCTCGTTCGCACGCCGGTTTCCGTCGGCGAGCACGTCGTGGATGTAGTCCATATCGCGCAGCAGCTCATCGCGCCGCGCGCGGATGGGTTCGAAGTAGCCGTTCACAGCCTCGGTGACCACGCGCTTGAGCGCGCCGGCGCCGTCGTTGCCGATCTCCTCGGCAAGAGCTTCGGGACTGCGCCCGGAGCAGATGGCTGCGGTGGTGAGCAGCGCGGAGACGCCGGGGCGCGTCTCGGGATCGAAGGTGATCAGACGCTCCGAGTCGGTCCTGCTCTTCCTGATGAGCTTGGCCGTCTCCTCGGCGGTCATGGAGAGCGAGATGGCGTTGCCGTAGCTCTTGCTCATCTTGCGGCCGTCGAGTCCGGGGAGCAGGGGCGTGCTGGTGAGAAGGCCGGCGACCTCGGGGAACACCGCGCCGTAGCGCTCGTTGAAGCGGCGCGCGATCAGGCGGGTCTGCTCGATGTGGGGCAGCTGGTCGCGGCCCACGGGCACGATGTTGCCCTTGCAGAACAGGATGTCGCAGGCCTGATGCACGGGGTAGGTGAGCAGAAGCCCGGTGAGCGCGTGTCCGCTCGCCTCCTGCTCGGCCTTGACCGTGGGGTTGCGCTGCAGCTCTGCCTCGGAGACGAGGGAGAGGAACGGGAGCATGAGCTGGTTGAGCGCCGGCACGGCGGAATGCGCGAAGATCATCGTCTTGGCGGGATCGATGCCGCAGGCGAGGTAGTCCACGACCATGTTGAGCACGTTGTCGGCGATATGCTCGGTGGTGTCGCGGTCGGTGATCACCTGGTAGTCGGCGATGATGACGTTGGTCTTGACGCCCATGTCCTGCAGGCGCACGCGATCGATGAGCGTTCCGAAGTAGTGCCCCAGATGCAGCCGTCCCGTGGGGCGGTCGCCGGTGAGCATGGTGTACTTCTCGGGATGGACGGGCAGGTCGGCGTGGATCTCGTTGCTGCGCCTGAGCGCGGCCTCATAGCTTCCCTCGTTGGGCATGTCGACTCCAAATCTCTCTTCCAGCCCTTATATCCTACTCGAATCTCGGCGTCACGTGGGGATGCGCTCTCGCAAGAGCTTCTTGACGCCGTTCCAATCGGGATAGAAGCGATCCATGAGAGCGTGAAAGCGGGCGTTATGCGACGGTTCGTGCAGGTGGCAGAGCTCGTGGCACACCACGTATTCGAGGCATTGCCTCGGGTATCGTGCGAGCTGGGCGTTGAGGGTGACGATGCCCTTGACGACCTGGCACGAACCCCACCGCGTCCTCATCGACCTCACGCGCCAGCTTGACGCGCGGACGCTGCAGCGGGCTTCCATGCGTGCCGCCATGCCCTCGTCGAGCACGCGCCTGACCTCGGATGCGAGAAACGCCGCGCAGGCCTTCTCGAGGCCCTCGGCGCTGTCCTTCGCCGGCGAGAGGGGCACGATGAGCGCATCTCCTTCGATATATGCCCTGCGCGAGCGCGCGACCGTGCGCTCCACGCGGATGGTGTGCGCTACGCCCCAGATGGGGATGGTGCCGCCGTCGGCCAGCCGTTCCCGGTCAAGCGAGGCCCTGACCCGCTCCTGTGCCTGAGCGATCCACGTGTGCTTCGAGCGCACGAACCGCTCGACCTGAGCCATGGACGTGCCCAACGGCGCCGAGATCCGCACGCCGCCGTCTCGGCCCACGCGCATCCGCAGAGCTTTGACAGGCTTCAGCGTGACCTCGACGTCAAAAAAACTGACTCGAAGTATATATCTTTGTGCAAGCGACTCCATCACGCTCCCCGATGCGCTAAAGTAGAGATGTCTGTGAGGAGGACACCATGGCAAGTTCCAATGGGCAAGATGCTTCCAAATCGTCTGTTCGCAGCCTCTACCTTACCACGCGCGGCGCCATGCCCGCCTTTCACAAGGACGAGGCGGACGTTGCCATACGCACGCGCCTTGAGGAGCTCTCCCTCTGGAAGGATGCGCCGCTCGTTTTGAGCTACGTCTCATACGGCGACGAGGTGGACACCCGCGCCATCATCGACGACGCGTTCGCGCAGGGAAAGAAGGTCGCCGTTCCGCTGTGCGATACCGCCTCCCATTCCATGGCGTTCCACTACATCGAGTCGCTCGACGAGCTCGCTCCCGGTCTCAGATCCATTCCCGAGCCGCAGCCCGATGCCCTCATCGTGAAGCTCGCCGACATGCTCGGCTCCGTCTGCTTGGTTCCCGGCCTTGTGTTCGACGGCATCGGCCACCGCATCGGGTACGGCGGCGGCTATTACGATCGTTTCCTCGCGTTCTATCCGGGCGATAAGATCGCGCTCGCCTACACCATGCAGCTGAGCTCAAATCCGCTGCCCGCAACCGCAACCGACGTTTCCGTCGATATGATCGTCAGCGACAGCTGCCTGTGGCGCTGCGGCATCGCCGAGCTAGATACCCAGATGCTCGGCGAGTAGGGCGATCGCCTCGCGATACCCCTCGATGCCGTGCCCCGAAATGGTGGCGATGCATGCATCGCGCACATACGATATCCGGCGGATCGGCTCGCGCGCATCCACATCCGATATATGGACCTCGACGGCAGGTATCTGCACCGCCTTCAAGGCATCGAGCAGCGCGACCGACGTGTGCGTGTAGGCGGCGGGGTTGATGACGATGGCATCGTGCACGCCGAGGGCCTGCTGGATGAATTCCACCAGATCGCCCTCGTGATTGGACTGCGCGCACTCGCATGAGTCGAAGCCCGCCTCCTCGGCGGCCGTGCGGCACAGCTCCACCAATCCCGCATACGACTCGTTGCCGTAGATGCTGGGCTCGCGGATGCCGAGCAAGTTGATGTTGGGGCCGTTGATGACGAGCAGCGAGCGGGAGAGCGTCTCATCGTCATCGCCCGCGCCACCGTCCTGGAACGACATGAGCACCTCGTTGAAGGCATCGTCTTCGTCATCCTCGTCGTGCGGGTCATCGTAGAGCGGCACGGGTGCGCTCTCCTCGACGGAAAGCGGGGCAACGACCCCTGAGCCATCCTCATCGTCGGCGGGGGAGAGCTTGGATTCGCTCACTTGGATGCTGATGCTCGATTGCGCGGGCTCGCGGCCGAGCGCCACGAGCTCGTCGATAGAGGAGCTGATGCCGGTGATCTCGCTGAGGCTGCTCGATACGCTGGACACGAGGCGGGGGCCCAGCACGACCTCGAGGCCGTTGACGCCGCGCTCCACGATGCCGAGCACGCCCCGGATGCTCGTGAGCCCGTCGACGTCCGCCTGAGCCATGTCGTGGACGAAGATCCTCAGCCGCGTGGCGCATATGCCGCAGGCGCGGATATTGGCGCGTCCGCCGAGGGATGACAGGATCGCTTCTGCAATCGCGCGGGTGCTCATCGTATGCCTTTCTAGGAAGCGCGTTTTTTTCTCACACCAGCCTACGCTTTTCCGCTGCCCTGCAAAGGGGGAATCCCCTGAACGGACCCGTATTGCATCCAGCCGTGCTCCCTCGGCATACCGTCCGGCGGCACGTCGCGCGTACATGCGCTTCATGAGAAGACGGTCTACACGACGAACACTGAGGTTCTCCTGCGAACACCATCTTGGTGTTCGCAATCGCTGCCGTGGTGTTCGCGTTGCAGCCTCGGTGTTCGTGCGCGGGGCGAAAGGGACATGGCGACTGGAGCGCGCCGGAAGGCTTGCAGGCAATTGCGCCATCGGGACATGTACGGATACGCCGATGCTTTGGACACTTGAAACGAGAAACGAATACGGATGCAGGGCGCTTATGCATCCAGCGCTGCGGGATCCTTGCCGGAGACGTCTCTCTCCGCACAGAGACCGCATCATGCCCGCTCGACTGTAGTCGTTTTTTCCAGTAACCCATTTTACGGTATCGGATATTCGGATTACCTTATATCCTTAACATAGCGTGGTTCGCACGTCTGGTGCGTCTCGCTTGCTCGGACACATGCGACAGAGGAAATAGGAGGGGTTTGGAGATGAAGAGAACACTGCGTCTGTTACTGGTCTTCGTCCTTGTCGTGGGACTTGCGGCCTGCAGCACAGCACCTGGGGCGGAATCCGATTCTGGGTCGGATGCTGCGGATGTGCCCATGCAGTATATGAGTGCAGATGAGATGAACGCTGTCCTGGGACAGGACGGCTACACCGTCATCGACCTGCGCAAAGTTGCCGACTATGAAGCCGCTCACATCCCCTTTGCCGTCAACGCCGACTTGGATGCCGCCGTCAACGGCGACACTGCTGCCGGCGAGGAGGCGATGAAGGCGGTAACCCAGGGCATGGACGACACGCTGATCCTGGTCTGCTACTCCGGCAAAAGGTATGCTCAGGCCGGAACCAACGCTCTGAGCGCCATAGGCTATGACATGACCAAGGTCTACACCTTGGAAGGCGGCATGCAGCAGTGGACGGAGGATTATCCCGACATCCTGGCTACCGGCGGGCAGGATTCCTCTAGCTCAACTCGGAATGCTGCCAACGTCGTCGGCGAGCGCACCGTGTACGTCGCGCCGGAATGGCTCAACAGCGCCCTGAACGGCAACGAGAAGGGCTACGAGAATGTGACCGTGATCTGCGTCGCCTATCCCGAGGGTGCTGCGGAGTACGCCGATTACGCTCAGGGACATATCCCGGGCGCCCTGTATGCCAGCAACATGGAGGTGGAGGACGCCACCGGCTCTCAGGAGGGTGCCTACAACCTGCTCCCTGCCGAGGAAGTTCGTGACAATCTCCTGGCCCATGGCATCACCGCCGATTCCAAGGTGGTTCTCTACGGGCCCGATGTCGCCGGCGTTGCCAGACAGGCCTACGCCTATATATGGTGCGGCGTGAAGGACGTGAAGATCCTCAACGGCGGCCTGGATGCCTGGACCGGTGCCGGCTATGAGCTGGAAACCAAGGCGAACACGGGCTCTGCTGCCACCGATTTCGGCGTGGCCGTCCCCGCCCACCCGGAATACTGGGTATCCATGGAAGATGCCCTGAACCGCTTGAGCAACGACGAGAACTTCAAGCTTGTCAGCATCCGCGCCGAAGCGGAGTGGCTTGGCGAGACCAGCGGTTACGGCTATATGGACAAGGCCGGCGAGCCCGAGGGCGCAGTCTGGGGCAGGGGCTCCCAGTCCTCCGCAGATGTTGCGGACTTCCTCAATGCGGACGGCACCGTGATGGATCTGGAAGGCATCATGACCGTCTGGGAGGGTTGCGACTTCACGCTGGACAATCACCTTTCCTTCTACTGCGGTACTGGCTGGAGGGCGGCCGTCCCGTTCCTGGTCCTGTATGAGAACGGTTATGACAACATCTCCATCTACGATGGCGGCTGGTACGAGTGGATCATGCATGATGAGAATCCCGTGCAGGTGGGCGATCCTGCGGAAGCGGGCTGCGTTCATACCACGGTGGGAGAGCTGCGCACCGGCATGGCTGCCTGATCTGCTGGTTCGGAACTCGATACCCGCAGGAAAGGGCACTGCCTTTCTTGCGGGTATTTGACACCGGGGGATCCTATGAAGAGAATTCTCTACGGACTTGCCACGTTCTTTGCGGTCGCTTGCTTCGCGGGCGCCCATGCCCTGCGATACGCCGTTCTCCGTTGGTTGACGGTGAACCGCTGGGTCATGTTCTTCACGAACAAGATGAAAGCGCTGCTCCCGCTGTCGTTCCTGAAAACCGCCGTTCCGCTGCTGCTCATGGCACTGGCGGTGTTGCTGGCCGTGCGGGCCCTGCGCCGAAGACCTCCTCGGAGCAGGATGCTGGTTCCCGAAGCGCTTTTCGGCGTGGTTCTGGCCCTGTATTATCTTGTGTTCTCACGGGCGGCATCGTCCGCGACCACCAGGGCCTTTCCGGTGATGATGGTGCTGCTGGCCCTGTCGGTCCTGCTCCAATGCATGAAAACCGCTGCTCTGTCCTTCCGGAACGCCTCTGCTGCGCACATGTCTTCATCGGATGATTCCGGGGGGCAGCCTGCAACGAAGGCCGCCTCCATCCCCTGATCAGGAAGGCTCCTCTATGAACCGCGAGAACGAATCCGCACCCCGGAGAGGGCGTCGTTCGACGGGGAAGATCCTGCTGCTGGCGCTGTTCGCGACGCTCGTCATCATCTACCTGGCCGTCCCATCCGTCCACAGCGGCGTCAACCATCTGGTCCGGATGTTTCGCACCGGTGATTTCGACGAGATGCAGGCGTTCATCTCCCGCTATGGCGTCTGGGCGGCAGGCGTGTCTTTCCTGCTGATGATCTTCCAGTCGGTAGCCGCCCCGCTCCCGGCCTTTTTCATCACCTTGGCCAACGCCAATCTGTTCGGCTGGTGGAAGGGCGCGATCCTCTCGTGGACCTCGGCCATGGCTGGGGCAGCAGTGTGCTTCGGCATCGCCCGTGTATTGGGCAGGGATGTGGTTGAACGGCTGTGCACGGAGCAAGCGATCCGCCAGATCGACGTTTTTTTTGCCAAATACGGGAAGAGGAGCATCCTCATCGCCCGGCTGCTCCCCTTCATATCCTTCGACGCGGTAAGCTATGCCGCAGGGCTTACGCCCATGAAGTTCTGGGGGTTCTTTCTGGCTACCGGCATCGGCCAGCTTCCGGCCACCATCGTGTACTCCTATGTAGGGGGCATGCTTACCGGCGGGGCGCAGCTCCTGTTCATCGGCCTGCTGTGCCTGTTCGCCTTGGCGCTTGTGGTCACCATCCTACGCTCGCTCTGGACGAGCCGCAGCACGGCAAAGAAGGCCGCCGATGAGAGCACCGATGAAGAAACAGCTTCTTAAGCCGCTGATCTTCCTCCTGCTGGCGGTGGTGCTGCTGGTTGCGGGAAAGCTCACCGGGCTCACGGACTGGATCACCGACGGGCGTCTCCTGGCCCTGGGGCATCAGGTGACCGGAACGAGCCCGGCCCTGGCTGCGCTCCTGTACATCCTCTTCACCGTCGCGGGCTGCGTGCTGCTGGTGTTGCCGGGCGTGGTGTTCGCGGTCTTGGCCGGGGCGCTTTTCGGCCCGTGGCTGGGCTCTGCGCTCTGCCTGGTCGGCACGACCCTCGGTGCCGTTGCGGCGTTTCTTGTCGGACGGTATTTCCTCCGGGACACGATCCGACCTGCGGTGATGAGGAACGCATGGTTGCAGCGTATCCTCTTCGAGGAGAGTGGGAAAACGGACCTGTGGGTGCTGATGATCACCCGACTGGTGCCGATCTTCCCCTTCAACCTCCAGAACTTCGCCTATGGGATCACGGATATCCGCTTATCCCGCTATACGCTGTACACCTTTCTCTTCATGGCCCCGGGGGTCACAGCCTACACGCTTGTCTCGGCGGGCATCATCGACGGGGAGAGGCGCGCGGGCTATCTGATCGGCTCGGCGGCGCTGCTCCTGCTTCTGGCGCTGCTGGGCCGTGTTCTCCGCAGCCGCCATTTGGAGCCCTCCCGGAAGGAGCACGATGGCTGATCCACGCACGATCGCACAACGCGCCGCGGACTGCATCCACTGCGGAGCCTGCACCCGTACCTGTTCCTTTCTCCAGCGCTACGGCCTTGATCTCTCGAGTTTGGCCGAGCGGCCGGAGCTGGCGTACCACTGCTTCCTCTGCGGCGAATGCCGGAGGAGCTGTCCCAAGGGCATCGACGGCTCCGCGCTCTCCCTTGCCATGCGCCGGGAACGGGTCGCACGCAATGGCGGCCGTATCCCCGAAAAGGGGTTCGGGGGCTTGTTGGCGGAGAAGGACGGGTACCTCTTCAAAAATTACCGCCGCTGCTCCGAGGGGACGGTGCTGTTTCCCGGATGCAATTTCTCAGGGTATTATCCGCGCACGACAGCGCATCTCTCCCGGCTGATGGAAGAGCGGTTCTCCGTTCCCACCGTCTTCGATTGCTGCGGCCATCCGGTGGATCGGCTGGGACTTGCCTCCCACGCTGAGAAAAACCGCACCTCCCTGAACGAGCGGCTTCGGAGCAGGGGCGTGGAGACGGTGGTCGTTGTCTGTCCCAATTGCTTTTACCATCTGCGGAGGACCATCGACGTCCCCGTGATCAGCATCTATGATTTTCTGCAGCGTCACGGCTTTGAAGAGCGCCTCAGCGTGCCGTCGGATGCCGGCATATTCATTCCCTGTCCGGACAGGGATACCCGTGAGCTGCTGGGGCAGGTAGCGGCCTTTGTGTCCGGAGAGCTTCGAGAAGTCACCGGGGTGCAGTGCTGCGGGCTCGGAGGGTGCGCCGCCGCAAAGGAGCCGGAGTTGGCCGCGCAGTTTGCCAACCGCGTTCGGGAGGCGTGCCCGGAAGGGGTGTATGCCTATTGCGCCTCATGTGCCGGCCGGTTTGCTGCGGCAGGCGTTCCCGGTGTGCGCCATATACTGTCGGAGCTGCTCGGCATCGGCGAGCCTCCTGCCCGGTCGCCCTTCAGCCTCTGGCATCGCGCAAAGCATGTTCTCTGACCATAGTGCGAAAGGAGATAACAACTATGGAAACCTATTACAATCCCGAAGATCTGGCAAAATTCCCCTCTATCGCCGAGCAGGCACCCGCTCTCGGCGAGAAGTTCTTCGACTGGTACGGGGCCGTCTTCGACGAGGGCGAGCTCACCGCACGGGAAAAATCCCTCATCGCCCTCGCGGTGGCCCATGCGGTCCAGTGTCCCTACTGCATCGACGCGTATACCAACGACTGCCTCAACAAGGGTGTCAGCGAGGCCCAGATGACTGAGGCGATCCATGTTGCCGCAGCCATCCGGGGCGGCGCGTCCCTGGTCCACGGTGTGCAGATGAAGAACATCGTGAAAAAGCTGGAGATGTAGGGCAATGGGAAACCCTTCAATGGAACGATTGGATGCCGTTCCCGGCATCCAGGCATTCGAAAGCCGGGTCAAGGGCACCGGATATGAGATGACCGACGCCTCCTTGGACACCATGCAGGTCAATGTGGGCCGGCTGTGCAACCTCTCCTGCAAGCACTGCCATGTGGAGGCCGGCCCCGGCCGTCGGGAGATCATGTCCTCGTCGGTGATGGAGGATATTCTCACCGTCTGCCGGGAACAGCAGGTCGGAACCATCGACATAACCGGCGGAGCGCCGGAGATGAATCCGCATTTCAGATGGTTCGTCCAAGCATGCCGCGAAATCTGCGACCACGTCATCGTCAGGACGAACATGGTCATACTCACGAAGCTGGGCTATGAGGATCTGCCTGAATTCTATGCAGACCATAAGGTCAACCTGGTTTGCTCCCTGCCGTATTACCGTCCTGCAGAAACGGATCGTGTCAGGGGGAGCGGGACGTTCCAAACGTCCATACAGGTCCTGCGCAGGCTCAACGGTGTCGGTTATGGAAGCAACCCTGAGCTGGTATTGGACCTGGTCTACAATCCGGCGGGAGCGTTCTTCCCACCTGCGCAGGCCGGCATGGAACAGGAATACAAGACGAAGCTGCAGGCCGACTTCGACATCGTATTCAACCGCCTCTTCACCATCACCAACAACCCCGTGGGCCGCTTCGGCGCCTTTCTCGAGCGGAGCGGCAACCTCAGGGGCTATATGGAAAAGCTGTGCCGGTACTTCAATCCTGCCACGCTTCCGTCCATGATGTGCCGGTTCCAGCTGTCGGTGGGATACGATGGCAGCGTCTATGACTGCGATTTCAACCAGGCGGCAGGACTGCCTGCAGCCGGCGGAGCGCGGATCTCCGATTGGGTCGGCAAGCCCTATCGGCCGCGCAAGATCTGCTTCGGTCAGCACTGCTATGCGTGCACGGCAGGTGCCGGTTCCTCGTGCGGAGGTGCTACTGCATGATGTATTCGGAAGATGAGATCCGGGAGATGTTCCAGGCGGGCATCGACTGCGGGCAGATCGTTGCCAGCGGCGCTGCGGAGCGCCTCTCCCTGGAGCCCGAGCAGCTTTCCGCCCTGGCAGCCTGCCAGGGAGGCGGCTTGGGACTGGGGGAGATCTGCGGTGCGGTGAACGGAGCCGCCATGGTGATCGGCCTCGCCTGCTGCGGGGAGGCAAACGATCCGGAGGCCAAGGCTGCGGCTCAGAGCATGTTCGCCTCCTTCACTCAGGAGTTCCTGCGCCGTCACCCCTCCATTCGATGCTCCCGCCTTCTGGGGCATAAGATCCCGGAGGAATTCGAGGACGTGATCCGGGAGGGCACCATGATGACCCTGTGCCCCCGCTTGGTCCATGACGCCCAGGAAATCCTGGAATCATTGCTTGCGGTGGAGTCATGAGATCGGTCATCGTGCTATGCGACAACACCATGGGGCTTCCGGATAAGCCCATGGACGACGCCCTAGCCCTCTACTACCTGCTGTCCAAGCCGGAAGCGATCCGCATCCTGGGGGTCTGTGCGACCTATGGCAACGGTACCGCCGAAGAGTCCGCTGCGGTGAACCGCTCTCTGCTGCGGGAACTCGGACGAGGGGAGATCCCTGTGCTGATGGGGGCGGAGCAGGGGGAGCGGGCGGAGAGCGAGGCCGCGGAGTTCATCGCCGCCGCTGCGCAGGATGCCCCGGGGCAGATCTCCTGCCTGAGCTTGGGCGCCGTTACCGACCTGTACGGCGCCCTGCTTCTCCGCTCCGAGACGCTGGGCGATCTGCGGGAGATCGTGTTCATGGGCGGTATCACCGCCCCGCTGCTGTTCCATGCGCAGCCGCTCCATGAGCTGAACCTCTCCATCGACCATGCCTCCGCATGCGCCGTGCTGACCGGAGGGCACGATCTTTCCGTCATCACCGGCAACCGGTGCCTGGACACCGCCTATCTGCCGGGTGAGGAGTTCTTCCGGAACATGGTGGAGGAGGGGACGGATGCCTCTCGGCTGATCGCCGCGCACTGCGGTTATCGGTTCCAGGATAAAAGGGAGAGGTACGGTGCCTTCGGCTCCTACTGCTGGGATGCGGTGGCAGCGGCCTACCTGGCGGAACCCGAGCTCTTTCGGGACGATCCCATCTCCTGCCGGATCACGCTCCGGGATATGGAAGACGGGTACGTGCACCCTGCGGATCCCGCCGAGAGCAACTGTGTGCTGAATATTCCCGCCGTCCGGGATCCGTCCTCCTTTCCCGCCGTTCTGTACCGGGCATGGCGCTCCCTGAAGGTGATGGGATGAACGCCGATGCGAGTGCCGTGATCTGCACCACCCGGGTGCCGGTTCCCGGCCGGGTGAAGACCCGGCTCATGGGCACCCTCACACCGGAGGAGTGCGCTCGGGTGCAGACCGCGCTGTTGCAAGATGAGGCCGACGTGCTGCGGGAGTGCGCCGTCGATTCATTTGTGTTCCACACGGGCGGCGATCCGGAGCCCCTTCGGAAGATCTTTCCGGAAGCGGCCTTCTATCCGCAGCCGGAGGGGGATCTGGGATACCGCATGCACCGCGCTTTTGAGACGGTGTCCGCTCTGGGGCACCGGAAGATGGTCCTGGTGGGTTCCGATCTCCCGTTCCTCTCCGCCGCACAGATCCGCGCGGGGCTGAGCATCCTGGACCGCTGCAACTGCGCCGTCGGTCCTTCCGAGGACGGCGGATACTATCTTCTGGGCCTGCGCACCCCCTGCGCCGACCTCTTTCAGGGGCAGGCTTACGGCCATGGCAACGTGCTGGAGAACCTGCTCTTACGGCTGCGGACGTTGGGCATGACCTGGGATCTCTGCCCTGCGGCAGGGGATCTGGATACCCGGGATGATCTTCTCGCCCTGCTCCCGCGAAAAGAGGAGCTGCGGTCGAATCTGCGGCGTTTTCTGGAGTCTTTGGAGGTGGAAGGTCCATGCCGGATATAGAGGAGATCCGCGCCTATGCCCGGGAGCCCCGCTTGCTCCGCGGGCTGTCCCTGACGCCCGGCACCCCGGTTGCCGTGGAACCCCTGGGAAACGGCGAGTATAACTGCAACTACCTGCTGACGGTCCAGGGTCGGACGGAGAAGATGGTCCTGCGCGTCAATCTGGCCAGCCAGATGCATCTCGCCGATCAGATCGGGTATGAGTACCGCGCGCTGGAGGCATTGGTCCCGTCAGGGCGGACACCCCATCCGCTCTATCTGGACGGGAGCCGGGATCTTGTGCCCTACGGCGTCCTTGTCATGGAGTGGCTGCCCGGCCGCGCGCTGGATTACCGCACCGACATGGCCGAGGCCGCCGCCATTCTCGCCGACATCCACAGCACCCCCGTTCCGGAGCGGTGCCCGCTCCTGCGTCCGGAGGAGCCGCTGCGGGCCATGTACGATGAATGCCGGGCCATGAGCCAGGTGTATCTTCGCTGGGAGAACGCCGCTCCCTCAACGGCTGCAAGGATCGAGCGCATGCTGGAGCGCGCCTCCCGCCTGCCCCTCGCTTCCCGTCCCGACGGCCCGCCGTGCATCATCAACACGGAGTTGAACAGCGGGAATTTTCTCATCCACCCGGGGCGCAGCTCGCTCGTGGACTGGGAGAAGCCGCTGCTGGGCGAGGCCGCCCAGGACCTCGGGCACGTTCTCGCGCCCACGACCACCTTCTGGAAAACCGACGTTCTTCTCACCCCGGAGGAGATGCGCTCCTTTTTCCGCCGGTACTGCTCATGCGCTGCAGGCGTCGATGCGGCGGATGTCGGCCGAAGGCTCCCGCTCTACCTCTGGCTCACCTGCCTGCGGGGCATCACCTGGTGCAGCATGGCCATGGTGGAATACTCCACGCCCGGTCGGGAAGTGAGAAACGAGGACACCTACCGGAAGCTCTTCGCCTATCTGGAGGATGGCTTCCTCGACTTCGTGGAGAAGGACTTCATGTGCGAGGACAACGTGGAGTTCGTCGGATGAGGCTGTCCGTGATCGTTCCCGTGTATAACGAGGAGTCCGTGCTCGCGCAGCTGGGGAAAACGCTGGCGCAGCTTCCCCCGGAGGTGGAGGTTCTGATCGCCGATGGGGGCAGCACGGACCGCACGGCGGAGATCCTGGGGAGGGCATATGCGGTGATCCCGTGCCCCAAGGGCCGTGCCGCCCAGATGAATGCGGCGGCGGAGCAGTCCTCCGGGGACGTGCTCTGGTTCGTTCACGCCGACAGCCTTCTTCCGCAGGACGGGCCGGAAGAGATCATCCGGGCAGCGGAGTCCGGCGCGCGCTTCGGATGCTTCCATATCCGCTTTGACCGAGACGGGCCCCTCATGGCTTGGAACGCCCTCGCCTCCAATCTCCGGGCTCGGCGGGGGATTCCCTTCGGCGACCAGGGAATGTTTATCGAGCGCGGGCTTTTCGAACGCATCGGCGGCTTTCCGGAGCTCCCCATCATGGAGGATTACGCGCTTTCCCGGGATCTCCGAGGGAGGAAGATCGCCTGCCATGTTCTTCCGGGGTGCATCACCGCCTCCGCCCGGCGCTACCAAGACGGGACGATCCGAGCCATGGTGCAGATGCTGTACCTCCGCCATCTGTTCCGCCGGGGTCACGACATCCACGACATAGCCCGCCGCTACCGGGATATCCGCTGAGATCCGCCTGCGCTCCCGCGCCCGCCAGGAGCGCTAAAGGCCGAGAAGGCCCTTCAACGTCCGTGCGTCATCCTGCACGGAATCCGTGCGGGCAAACGCGACATCCGCCCACGCGCGATACCGGGGCATGCGTTGCGCGGCAAGCGCCGCCACGCCATCCTTCTGCGACAAGGGCCTGCCTTCGGAGGAAAGCTGGTCGAGCGGGCGGTCGACGAAGACGATCGTCGAATTCTGGTGCAGCAGGGCGTAGTTCCCGGGTCGCGTGACGATGCCGCCGCCCGTCGCGATGACGAGCCCCGACCGGGCGGCCTGCACGGAGCAGACCTTCGTTTCAAGCGCCCGAAACGCGTCCTCGCCCTGCTCCTCTATGATCTGCCGGGGAGTGCGGCCGCTTTCGGCGGCGCAGGCGTCGTCGAGATCGACGAACGGCCGTGAGAGCAATCCGGCGAGCTGCCGTCCCAGCGTGGTCTTTCCCGAACCGGGCATGCCGATAAGACAGATGTTGGCGTTGCGCCGGTCGATCTCCTCGATGATGCGCTCGGCCAAGCTCGATTCGACGCGCCTTCCCTGGAAGAGCTCGCTCGACCGGATGGCCTGCCAGACCAGCATGGGAAGCCCCGACGTCCAGGGCAGGCCCAGGGACTCGGCGGCGAGGCAGAGACCCGTGATGCGGGGGTTGTACACGATATCGATAACGCCCTCGAGCTGGCCGAACCGCTTGAGCTGCTCGGCGTCGAGCGGCGTGGCGGGGCAGTTCGGATACATGCCCACCGGCGTGGAGTTGACGATGAGAGCCGCATCGCCGCAGACCTCGTGCGCATTGTCGGCGCGGATAGGTCCTGAGCGCGATACGTGCACGATCCGTGCCGCGCAGCGCTGCTCGAGCACGTAGGAAACCGCCCGCGACGATCCGCCGGTCCCCAGCACGAGCACCGGTCTGCCCCTCAGCGCATCGACCGCCCCTGAGCCGAACGCGCTTCGGGCGAAGCGCTCGAGCAGTGCCGCGAAGCCCAGCGCATCGGTATTCTCGGCAAAGATGGTGCCGTCGCTGCGACGGATGAGGGTGTTCGCCGCTCCGAGCGCCTCCACGCGCGCGGAACGCTCATGGGAAAGCTCGGCTGCCCGCACCTTATAGGGAACGGTGACGTTGATGCCGTCCCACGGCCCCTGCAGGATGAACCCGTCGAGCTCTGCGGGACCCACCTCGAACAGCGCATAGGGCGCAGATCCGAGCCGTGCATGGATCTGCGGAGAATAGCTGTGGCCGAGGTGCTCGCCCAGAAGACCGTAGCGGGCCATGCGCTACACCACCTCGCTGTACGAGCCCAGGTAGCGCACCTCCTGCACCACCGACCCGATCGTCTGCATGAGCGCGTCGAAAGCGGGCGCATGCACAGGGCACTCGATATCGAAGTAGAACATGAACTCGAAGTCGCGCTCGGGGATGGGGCGGCTCTCGAGTTTGAGGATGTTGATGTCGAGCGCATAGAACTTCGCGAGCACCTTGTAGAGCGAGCCGGGCTCATGCGGCAAGACGATCATGAGCGAGGTCCTGTCGGCACCGGGATAGATGGCGAGGTCCTTGGCGATGCAGGCGAAGCGCGTGTAGTTGTTGTCGCGGTTCTGGACGCTCGGCTCGATGATGGAGAGCCCGTAGAGCTCGGCGCAGCTTTCGGCGGCGAGGGCGGCGCAGTCGGTGCGTCCCGACGAGGCGACGATGCTCGCAGCGAGGGCGGTGTTCTCGCAGACGTGCGCCGTGATCGACGGATGCGCCTCGAAGAAGGCGGAGCACTGCGATATGGCCTGCTCGTGGCTGTAGATGTCGGTTATGCCGTCGAGTGCGGCTCCCGGAAGCGCCATGAGGCTGTGATCCACCTTGATGCGCGTGGTGCGCACGATATGGAAGTCGTGCTCCATCATGAGGTCGAAGACCTTGTTCACCGATCCTGCGGCGGAGTTCTCGAGCGGGAGCACGCCCACGTCGCAAAAACCCTGCTCAACGGCTTTGAACACGCCCTCGAAGGTCTTCATGAAGCTGATCTGGGGCCGCCTGAAGAAGCGCTCGGCGGCCGCCTGCGAGTAGGCGCCCTCCATGCCCTGGCAGGCGACGAAGGCATCGGCCGGAAAGAGCTCGGGCGCTGCCGCGCGCGCTGCGCACATCTGCTCGTAGAGCTTCGTCGCGCCCCGCTCGCCCGCGCCTTGGCGCTTGCGCGACGACTCCATGAGCAGCTCCATGAGGATCTGCCCCTGGGTGGCGAGGTCTTCGGGAACGCGCGCCTGCGCGTCGAGGATCTTCGCCCGCTCGCGCACGGGATCGTAGATGCGCAGGCCTTCCGCGCGCTTGACCTCGGCTATCCTATCCGAAACGCGCGCGCGTTCGGAGAACAGCTCGAAGATCTGCGCGTCGATGTCGTCTATCTGCGTTCTCAAGGAGTCGAGATCTGCCATATCACACCTCTATCAGATTGTCTTCGATCAGGGCGTCGAGCAGTACCAGGGCGCAGACCGCTTCGACGATGGGCACGGCGCGCGCGGCAGCGCACACGTCGTGGCGTCCGCGCACGGCGAGCTTCGCGGGCTGGAGCGTGGCGAGATCCACCGAGTCCTGCTCGCGCGGGATGCTCGAGATGGGCTTGAAGGCAAGCGAGAAGCGCAGCGCCGCGCCCGTGGACAGGCCGCCCAGGATGCCCCCGGCGTTGTTCGTCACGGGCACCACGCGGCCGTCGCGTACGGTATAGGGGTCGTTGTCCGCGCTTCCGCGCATCTGCGCAGCGCCGAAGCCCGCGCCGAACTCGAGGCCCTTCACGGCGGGAATGCCGAACAGCGCATGCGCCAGCTTGGATTCCAGGCCGTCGAACAGGGGGGAACCCGCGCCTACGGGAAGGCCCGTGGCCACGCACTCGCAGATGCCGCCCACGCTGTCGAGATCGGCTTTCGCCGCGAGGATATGCTCCTTCATGACGGCGCCCGCCGCCTCGTCGAGCACGGGGAACGATCTTCCATCGCCGAGCGCGTCCATTTCGCGTGCGAGCGCCGCAAGCCCTTCAGGCGATGCATCGATGCTGGTGAAGGGCGCGTCGGGCACCCCGTCGATCTCGAGGATGTGGGCGGCGACGCGCACGCCCGCCCGCCCGAGCAGCTGGAGCGCGATGCCGCCGGCTGCGGTGAGCGGCGCCATGATGCGCGCCGAGAAGTGCCCGCCGCCGAAGATGTCGTTCTCGCCCTTCCACTTGACCCATGCGGGGAAGTCGGCGTGGCCGGGGCGGGGAACGTAGGAGATGTTCTCGTAATCCTTCGAGCGCGTGTCGTCGTTGCGGATGATGATGCACAGGGGTGCTCCGCAGGTTGCGCCCCGGGCGTTGAGCCCCGACACGATGCGCGGCGCATCCTCCTCTGATCTGCGGGTATCCCAAGGGAACCTGCCGGGGGAGCGTCGTGCCGTGAACGCCGCGAGTCGATCCAAGTCGGGCGAAAACCCGCTGGGAAGGCCCTCGATGAGGCAGCCGACGGCTGCTCCATGAGACTGGCCGAACACGCTCACGCGCACCTTGCTGCCAAACGATGATGACATGTCACGCCTCCCATGCTGCTCGCCCGCCGAGCGCGGCGAAGTCGTCGAAAAAGCCCGGATACGATTTGGCGACGCACGAAGCGCCCCGTATCGTCACGGGGCCGGTTGCGTATGCGGCGGCGATCGCGGCCATCATGGCGATGCGGTGGTCGTTCGCAGCGTCCACGGTACCGCCCGAGAAGCGCTCGATCCCCTCGAACGCGAGGGAATCGTCATCGACGCGCACCTGCGCGCCGAGCGCCGCGAGCGCGGACGAGATGCTCGCCAGGCGATCGGACTCCTTGAATTTGAGCCGATGCGCGCCGCTGATGAGCGTAGATCCCGGTGCGAGGGCGGCGAGCGGGGCGATCGCGGGCACGAGGTCGGGACAGCTCGAGACGTCGATGCGCGCGCCGCGCAGCTCCAGCGCATGCGCCGCAGCCGATGCGCGTGTGCGCGACACCTGCGCTCCGAAGAGCGCGAGGGCGCCGAGAACCGCCTGGTCGGCCTGCTTCGAGCGGGGATCGAGCCTCTCGACGCGCACCCCGGCATGCGACAGGGCTCCCGCGGCGAGCCAGAACGCCGCGTTCGACCAGTCGCCGCCGACGGCGACGCTGCCGGGCGAGCGGTACGGTGCGCCGGGATGGATCTTGTAGCAGGTGGCGCCTTCCTCGTGCACGATCGCCGAATCGACCCCGAAGGTCTTGAGCGTCTGCAGCGTCAGCGCGATATAGGGCTTCGATTCCACCGGCTCCGCCACGCGGATCTCAAGCGGTTGCGCAAGCAGGGGAGCGGCGAGCATGAGGCCGGTGATGAACTGCGATGAGACGTTTCCCGGAAGCGAGACGACGCCTCCTTGGAGCGGGCCCGACACGGTGAGCGGAAGGCCGCCGTCGGCGTCCACCGCGGCCCCATGCGCACGCAGCGCATCGACGAGCGGCTTGAGGGGGCGTTCGGCGAGACGGCCCGCGCCCGTGAAGGTGGACGTTCCGAGGGCCGCCGCCACAGGCAGCAGGAAGCGCAGGGTCGAACCGGATTCGCCGCAGTCGAGGACGGCTTCGCGCTGTTGGGATCCCGCATCGATGGGATGCACGGTGAAGACGCCCTCCGCGCGTTCGATGCGGGCGCCGAGCGTCTCGAGGCAGGCGATCGTCGCCTCGATGTCCTCCGATGTCGCCCGGCACGCGATGCGCGTGGGCCCATCGGCGAGGGCGGCGCATACGAGCACGCGATGCGCCTCGGATTTTGAGGGTATCGCGGAGAGGGTTCCCGCGAGCGGATGCGGCTGGATGATCGCGTCCAAGGCTACCCCTTCGCATGACGGGCGATCAGGGCTGCAAGCTCGTCTTCGCCCACGGGCTGCATGTCGCAGCGTCCGATCTCGGTTGGAACGACAAGATTGACGATGCCGCCTCGGCGCTTCTTGTCGGAGCCGGCATACGAGGCGAGCAGCGCAGGGTCCGCGTCGGAGCCGGTGGGCAGGCCGTGCGCGGCGACCACCGCGTGGATACGGCGTGCGCTTTCGGCATCGAGCCGTCCTGCGGCGGCCGCAGCGCGGCAGACGGTGCAGAGCCCCGCTGCGACGCAGGATCCATGGCCGAGGGCGAAGCCGCTCGCCGCCTCGATGGCATGACCGACGGTATGGCCGAGGTTGAGCGTTTGGCGAAGCCCTCGCTCGCGCTCGTCATGCTCCACGACGTCGCGCTTGATCTCCACGTTGCGCGCCACAACCTGCGCGAGCGCTGCAGCATCGCTGCGCAGCGACGTGAGCGGGGAGCGCTCGAGCGCCGCGAACAGAGCCGGGTCGGCGAGCACCGCATGCTTGATCACCTCGCCGCAGGCGTCGGCGAACCGCTCGTCGGGCAGCGTCGAGAGGGTGTCTATATCGGCGACGACCAGCTCGGGCTGCAGGAAGGCTCCCACGAGGTTCTTTCCGTGGGGAAGATCGACGCCCGTCTTGCCGCCCACCGAGGAATCGACCATGGCGAGCAGCGTCGTCGGCACCTGCACCACGCGGATGCCGCGCATATAGGCCGCCGCTGCGAACCCCGCCATGTCTCCCGTCACGCCGCCGCCCAAGGCGACCACGATCGCGGTGCGGTCGAGGTGCGCATCGGCCATGGCCGTGAGGATCCGCGACCAGGTTGCGATGGTCTTGCTCTGCTCGCCCGCAGGGAATGCGAACGATGCGCACGCGATGTCCGCGCGCGCAAGCGATGCCGTGGCGCGGTCGAGGTAGAGGGGGGCGACGTTGGTATCGGTGACGATGAAGGCCTGCACGGCTTCCAAGCGCTGGGCGGCCAAGGCGCCGAGATCGTCGAGCAGGCCCGCGCCCACATGGACCTCATAGCCGCCGCCCATCGTTGCAACGGGTATCACGTGCGCAGATGCCATGATCAGGACCTTTCGTTTCCCTCAGCCGAACGTTTGAGACGGTCGCCTTCGGCAAGCAGGCGTTCGAGCTCCGGTGCATCGCCCGCCGCGATGGCATCCCGGTATGCTGCGAGGCTCTCGATGAGGACATTGATCTCATGCGAGAGGAAGTCGGCGTTATCGAGGAAGAGCTCGGTCCACATGGCGGCATTGAGGCGCGCCACGCGCGTGAGATCTTTATACGAGCCCGCCGAGAAACCCTTGTGCTTTTGGGCCGTGGGACTCTTGACGTAGGCGTTCGACACCACGTGGGCGAGCTGCGAGGTGTAGGCGATCATGCGGTCGTGCTCCTCCGCCGTCGCGAGCGTGAACGAGCCGAAACCGCACGGCTCGAGGAGGAGCTTGAGCCTCTCGAGCACCTCGAGACGGGCGAAATCGTCCATCGCCGGCGGCACCGCCACGAGGGGCGCGCCGCGGAACATGTTGGCGCGCGCATGCGCGAAGCCGGAGAACTGCGTTCCCGCCATGGGATGGCAGCCCACGAACGTGAAACCGTACTCGTCTGCGATGGCGGCGCACACCGATACCACGGAGCGTTTGACGCCTGCGGAATCGATGACGATGGCCCCATCGGAGATGAGGGGCGCCTTTTCAGCCAGCCACGCGACGCCCGCGGCGGGATAGGTGGCGAGGATGATGAGCTCGCAGGCGGGGATCGTCGCGTCGTCGAGCTCGTCGGAAATGGTCTCGATCTGTGCGAGCTCGATGATGGAGCGGCTTCGGTTCCACGCGAGGACGTCCCATCCCGCTGCAGCGTAGGCCTTGGCGAACGAGCCGCCGATGAGCCCCAGCCCCACCACGCCGATGCGCTTCTCGATGAACGTGCGCGCCATCTAGACCTCCGCCGTGATCGCCGTGCGGATGAGGGCGATGCGCTTCATGGCGTCTGCGAACATTGCGGGCGTGAGCGCTTGGGCGCCGTCGGACCAGGCCTCGGTGGGGTTGTCGTGCACCTCGATCTCGAGGCCGTCGGCACCCGCTGCGGTTGCCGCATAGGCCACGGGCCGCACGTAGCGCGTGTATCCCGTGGCATGGCTGGGATCGCCGATAACGGGGAGGTGCGTGAGGTTCTTGAGCACGGGGATGGCGTTCACGTCAAAGGTGTTGCGCGTGCGCGTTTCGAACGTGCGGATGCCGCGTTCGCAGAGCATGACCTTCTCATTGCCCTCGCTCATGATGTACTCGGCCGCCATGAGGTGCTCGTCGATGGTGCCGGCGATGCCGCGCTTCAACAGCACGGGGATATCGGTCTTGCCCACCTCCTTGAGCAGCGGGAAGTTCTGCGCGTTGCGGGCGCCTATCTGCATGATATCGACCTTGTGGTCGACGAAGGTCTGGATGTCGCGGGGGTCCATGATCTCCGTGACGAAGGGCATGCCGAGCTCCTCGCGCGCCTCGCAGAGCAGGTCGAGGCCCCGCTCGCCCATGCCCTGGCTGGTGTAGGGCGAGGTGCGGGGCTTGAAGGCGCCTCCCCGCAGGATGGTCGCGCCGGCGGCCTTGACCGCACGCGCGATGCCGATGAGGTTCTCGCCCTCGACGGAGCAGGGGCCCGCCATGACATGGAAGCTCCCGCCGCCGATGAGGACGCCGTACCCGCAATCGATGACCGTGTCTTCGGGGTGGAATTTGCGGTTGGCCTGCTTGAACGGCTCGGAGACGCGCTGGACGTGCTCGATGATGTCCATGCTCTCGAGCAGGAACGGGTCGATGCGCGAGGTGTCGCCGATGATCCCGACGACGATCTCGTTCTCGCCCTGGGAAACATGCGTCTTGAACCCGCGCCCCTCGATCCAGGAGATGAAATGGTCGAGCTGCTCCTGCGTGGCGGATTGCCTGACGACTGCGATCATATGACACGCCTTTCTCGGGTGCGCCCCATCCGGGGTGTTACGTTGTTTGTGAGATGGTAGCACGTGGGAGGGCCCGACCCGCATGCGCGCCTCATGTTTAATCAAACGGTTTCCGCCCACGCGGGCGCGCAGTGGGATATACTACGACGTGGTGCGCCCCCATAGCTCAGTGGATAGAGCGTTCGCCTCCGGAGCGAAAGGTCGCGGGTTCGATTCCCCCTGGGGGCACCATCTTCCTTTTTCCGATGCCTTTCTCCGCCGCCGACGGTGCCGACCGCCATGGCACCACATCGCCCTATTCCTGCGCCTTGAGCCGCGAGAAGGCCTTATTCCTTAGGAACAAGGCCTTCTCGTGCCGAAAATCGTAGGAATAAGGCGTTTCGGTGCCACGGTCTGTGCGTGCCCCGCTCGGGGAGTATCCCCCAATGGGGGATACTCCCCGAGCGGGGAGCCCGCTACCTCTGCACCCTGCCCGTCCCATCGCCGCCCATGAGCTTTTCCACCTCGGACGTGTCCACTCGGTTGAAGTCGCCGAGGATGGAGTGCTTGAGGCAGGAGGCGGCCACGGCGAACTCCAGCGCCTGCTGCTTATCGTCATAGCGGGTCAGTCCATAGAGCAGTCCGCCGCCGAAACTGTCGCCGCCGCCCACGCGATCGACGATGTCTCGGATCTCATAGCGCTTCGATTCGTAGAAACGCTCCCGGTCGTTGAGGCAGGCGGCCCAGCCGTTCCAGTCGGCGCTCTTGCTCTCGCGCAGGGTGATCGCGATCATCTTCATATTGGGATATGCAGCCAGAACCTTGTCGCCCAAAGCCTTGTATTTTGCACGGTCGAGCTCGCCGGACTCCACCACCACGTCGGTGGTGATCTCCAGGGACTTCTGCACATCCTCTTCGTTGGCTATGGCGACGTCGACGTAGTTCGCGAGCTCGCGCATGACCTCGGCGGCGCTCACGCCGTACTTCCACAGGTTCTTGCGGAAATTCAGGTCGCAGGAGACGGTGATGCCGCGCTTCTTCGCCTCCATAACCGCCTCGAGGCTCAAATCCTTCGCGCTTGCGGAGATGGCCGGGGTGATTCCGGTGATATGGAACCAGTCAACGCCCTCGAAGGCCCTGTTCCAGTCTATGTCGCCTGGCTGGGCCAGGGCGATGGCGGAATACTCGCGGTCATAGACCACCTTGCTGGGGCGCGCATTGGCGCCGGTCTCGAGATAATAGGTGCCGAAACGCCCCTTGTCGGAACGGACGATGCGGGAGGTATCCACCCCGAAGCTGCGCAGCTCCTTGATGCACTCGTCGGCGATGGCGTTCTTCGGCAGCACGGTTAGATAGGAGACGTCCTGTCCGTAGTTCGCCAGCGAAACCGCCACATTGGACTCCCCGCCACCGAACGTGGCCTCCAGAAGGGGGCTTTGGAAAAAGCGCTCCTGTCCGGGGGATTTGAGGCGAAGCATGATCTCTCCGAATGTCAAGAACTTCATCGTAGTATCCTCCCTGCTATCGGATGCTCTTCACGATCTCATGCGCTGTACGGCAGAGGCTTGCAATCTTCTCGAAGTTTCCCTCGGCGATGTCTTTACGCGGACAGACCCAGCTGCCGCCTGCCGCATGAACAGAAGGCGATGACAAGAACTCGGCGAGGTTGTCGTTATTGACGCCGCCCGTGGGGATGAACTTCGTACCGGTGAAAGGGCCTGCAAGCGCATTGATCGCCTTCAGACCGCCGTAGATGTTTGCGGGGAAGAACTTCAAGACGTTCAGACCGCGTTTATGCGCCGTCATGATCTCGGTAGGCGTGACGCATCCGGGCAGCACCGCGGTGCCGTTTTCCACGCACCATTCCACGATGCCCGCATCGTAGCCGGGGGAGACGATGAACCTGGCACCGCACTGGACGGCGAGCTTTGCCTGCTCAAGATCGACCACGGTGCCGGCTCCAACCAGAATCTCCGGCATGCTCTCGCTGACGGCGCGGATGGAGTCCGCCGCCGCAGCGGTGCGGAAGGTGATCTCCATGATGGGCACTCCGCCCCCAACCATGGCCGTTGCGGTGGGAAGAGCGTCCTCTGCGCGATCGAGCACGACCACGGGAACGACGCCGACCTCGTAAAGCCTGCTCATGATATCCATGTTGCCCTCCTCCTTACAGATCGAAGAAACGCTCGGCATTGCGGAAGCACACGCCCTCAACGATCAGCCGGAGGGCCTTTTCGTCGTAGGGATATTCGCCGTCTTCCACCCATGAGCCGATAAGCTCGCAGAGGATGCGGCGGAAATAGCCGTGGCGGGCATAGCTCAGGAAGCTGCGGGAGTCGGTCAACATCCCAACGAAGCCTGCCAGATACCCCTCGGCAGCGAGGCTTTTCAGCTGCGCGCGCATGCCGTCAAGATGGTCGTTGAACCACCATGCGCTGCCGTGTTGGAGCTTCGCCCCGTCCGACTGGAACGCGCCCATCACGGTTTCGATCGCCGTGTTGTCGTTGGGGTCGAGGGAGTAGAGGATGGTCTTCGGCAGCTCGTCCGACTCGTCGAGGGCGTTTAAAAAGGCCGCCAAAGCCTTGATCGAAACGCGATCGCCGATGGAGTCGATTCCGGCATCAGCACCGAGCGTGCGGAACACGCGCCGGCTGTTGTCGCGGATCACACCGAAATGCAGCTGCATCACAAGCCCGCGCTTATGGTATTCCCGTCCGAGGAAGAGCAGCAGCGCAGTCTTGAACCGCTCCTGCTCGCGTTGCGTCAGCGGGTCGCCGTGCAGACGCTTTTGGAAGATCTCCTCGACCTCGGCGACTGATGCGGGAGCGAAGGGAACGGCTTCCATGCCGTGGTCGGAGACCCGGCAGCCGAGGGAAGCGAAATGATCGAGCCGATCTGCGAGTGCCTCCTTCAGCTCCGTAAAGCTGCCGATCGCCCCCAAGCGCACAAGATACTCCCGATAATCAGGCTTTTCGATGCCGAGTGCCCTGTCGGGGCGGAAGCTCGGCAGCACCCGGACGGGAAAGCTCTCGTCTGCCGCGAGCTTTCGATGCCATTCCAGGCTGTCCGCCGGGTCGTCCGTGGTGCAGAGAGCCGTGACGCCGGACGATAGGATCAGCTGCCGCGCGGACATGCCCCGCAGCTTCTCGTTGCAAAGCGTCCAAACCTCCTCGGCGGTGTCTCCGTTGAGGACGCCCTCATAGCCGAAATACGTGCGCAGCTCCAGATGGCTCCAGTGGTACAGGGGATTGCCGATAGCGAGGCCGAGGGCCTCCGCCCATGCTTGGAACTTATCCCGGTCGGAGGCATCGCCGGTGATTCGGCTCTCCCGTACGCCCGCGGAGCGCATCAGCCGCCACTTGTAGTGGTCGCCGCCTAGCCAGACCTGCGTGATGTTCTCGAATCTCCGGTCCTCATAGATCTCTTGAGGGTCGAGGTGGCAGTGATAGTCGATGATCGGCTGCTTTGCCGCCGTATCGTGATAGAGCGTGCGCGCCGTTTCGGTGGTGAGCAGAAAGTCCTCGTCCAGAAAGCGCTTCATCGGCTACACCCCGCTGTAGGCTGAGAAGCCGCCGTCGATGGGAAGCGTCACACCGGTGATAAAGCCCGCGGCATCGTTGTCGAGCAGGAACAGCACCGCGCCCGACAGCTCCTTCTCGCTGTCTCCGAAGCGGCCCATGGGCGTTGCGGCGAGGATCTTGCCCGTGCGGGCCGTGGGGGTTCCGTCCTCGTTGAACAGCAGCGCCCTGTTCTGCGCCGTGGCGAAGAATCCGGGGGCGATGGCGTTCACGCGAATGCCGACCTTGGAGAAATGCACTGCCAGCCACTGGGTGAAGTTCGTCACGGCGGCCTTTGCTCCTGAATAGGCGGGAATCTTGGTGAGGGGGGTGAAGGCGTTCATGGAGCTGATGTTCAGGATGCAGCAGCCTTCGCGCCCTATCATGTGGCGGGCGAACGCCTGAGTGGGGATGAGGGTCCCGGCGAAGTTCAGGTTGAAGACGCTCTCCACGCCGGCTTCATCCAAGTCGAAGAAGCTCTTGGTGCCCGCTTCGAGATCGCCGGGCTCGAAATACTCCTTGTCCGTGGTTGCCATGGGGTGGTTGCCGCCGGCCCCATTCAGCAGGATGTCACAGGGCCCGAGGTCTCGCAGCACCTCGTCGGCCACCGTACGGCAGCGTGCCTTGTCAAGCACGTCGCAGCCGTAGGCCCGGGCGGTGCCGCCCGCAGCGGCGATCTCATCAGCGACTATCTGCGCCTTCTCTTCGATGCGGTCGAGAAGCGCCACCTGCGCGCCCGCGCGCGCCAGCACTTTGGAGAGCGTCGAGCACAGCACGCCCGCCGCGCCCGTGACCACGGCCACCTTGCCGCTCAAATCGGTGCCCAACACGTTTTCTTCCATGTTATTCCGCCTCCTTATCCATGAGATCCCACGCGCCCAGCATGTACATGATGCCGAGGGCCCGGTCGTACAGCCCGTAACCGGGACGAACGTGCCCGGGTTTCTCGTCCCACAGATGCCGACCGTGATCCGGGCGGATGTAGCCCTCATACCCGCTGTCGTGATAGGCGCGGAGGATGTCCAGAATGCCGGTATCTCCGTCGCAGTCCCGATGGCTGGCCTCGGAGAAGTCGCCATTGGGGAAGTGCTTGACGTTTCGGATGTGGGCGAAGGCGATGCGGTCGCAGTGCTTCCGCACGATAGCGGCCACGTTGTTCTCGGGATTCGCGTTCAGGCTCCCGGAGCAGAGGGTCAGGCAGTTATAGGGGTCGTCCACCATCTTCAGGAAGCGTTCGATGCTCGCTTCATCCACCAGAAGCCGCGGCAGACCGAAGATGTCCCAGGGGGGATCGTCCATATGCACGGCCATTTTGATATCGCACTCATGGCACACAGGCATGAGGCGTTCGAGGAAGTAGCGGAGGTTCTCCCAGAGCATGTCGTGGGACACGCCTTTGTACGCCTCGAACAGTTCATCCAGCTTGGCCATGCGCTCCGGCTCCCAGCCGGGGAAGGTCATATGGTACTTCTCCGTAAAGCCCATGACGTAGTCAGCCATTTGCTTGGGGTCGTCCTGAATCATGTCCTTCTGGTAGTAGAGCGCGGTCGAGCCGTCTCCCACGGGGTGGAATAGGTCCGAGCGAGTCCAATCGAAGACGGGCATGAAGTTGTAGCAGATGACCTTCACGCCGAAGGGCGCGAGGTTGCGTATGGTCTCGATGTAGGCATCGATGTACCCGTCTCGGCTGGGCAGGCCGATCTTGATATCGTCGTGGACGTTCACGCTCTCCACCACGTCGGCGCTGAAGCCGGCGGCGCGGATCTGCTCGACCACCGGGGAGATCTCCTTCGGCTGCCAGACCTCGCCGGGCAGCTTGTCGTGCAGCGCCCAGACGATGGTGCTGACACCCGGGATCTGCCGGATGTCCGAGAGGCTGATCCTGTCGTTTCCCGTGCCGTACCAGCGAAAGCCCATCTGCATAGCCATAAGATCCCCGCCGTAACTATTGATTCTCCCGATGATCTGGCTTACAGTTTAGTACGCAATAATAACAATATAAATTGCATTATTTGCTATATACATTGCTTATCTTGCTATGCTCTGTGGCATGAGGTGGGAATGATGCGAAAGAAGACCCAACGATTCGATCCGCGGCAGACCATGCATCGTGAAGACTATGAGATCTTTCATTATCACGATGCGAAAATAGAGGACGTGCCGCTGCACCACCATGATTTCTACGAGGTCTACTATTTTCTCAGCGGCACGGTGGACTATCTCGTCGAAGGCATCAGCTACACGCTCCTTCCCGGCGACTTGCTGCTGATCAGCCCCATGGACCTGCATCGCCCTCTCGTCGCGCCGGGGGAGGGGTATGAGCGGATCGTGCTGTGGATCGACGCCGCCTATCTGGACAGCCTTCTGCCGTCTGGCGAGCTCCGCGCATGTTTTGAGAGCGGGCGCCGCCTCTATCGCAGCGCGCATACGTCCGTTCCGCAGCTGATGGAACGTCTGGGGGAGGCGTTTGCCATGCAGAGCACCCCGGCTGACGGCCTGTGCTCGAGGGGTCTGTTCCTGCAGCTGATGGCGGAGCTGCTGCACCTTACAACAGGCAGGGGGGAGAGCGCGGGCGGCGATGTCTCCGTCCCTCCGCTCGTGCAGGAGGCGCTGCGCTATATCGCCGAGAACTACCGGGAAGAATTGAGCTTGGATGCGCTCGCCACGCGCTTCTTCGTTAGCAAATACCATCTTTCGCACAGTTTCCGCGATGCGGTCGGCGTGAGCGTGTACCGCTACATCCTCCTCAAGCGCCTGCAGAACGCCAAACAGCGTCTCTCGGCGGGAGAGGCTCCGGGCGAGGTGTGCCGAGCCTGCGGTTTCCAGAACTATACCAATTTCTATCGCGCGTTCCGGCAGCTCTACGGCCTCAGCCCGCAGGAGGCGCAGGAGAAGCAGGCGGGATAGGCCCCGGGCCAGGCGCGGTGCGGCTACGATCGCGCAACCGACTGCCTCGAACCCGCGCAGCGCCTTTTGCACCGCAGGGGCTTCGGCGAGCGGCCCGCCGCGCGGCTGCGGTCGCACGACCGGCGTGAAACGCTGCCTGGCTGGAGGAGGTGGTATCATGGGGAGGCGAGAAACGCTCCGCGCCGAGGCGAAGCCGAGGGGCTCGCAGAGGAGGGATGGCAGATGGCATTGGAGGATACCAACACGATCGACGGTGCCGCCTACGAAGGGTCGGACAACACCGTCGTGCTGCTCCTCACCGACGCGTGGGGCTGGGACGACGAGGCGACCCACCTCGGGCTGCTGCAAGACAAGATCAACGCCTACGCCGCCTTCGTCGAGACGGGACAGTACCGGCAGGTCTTCCCGGATGTCGATCCGGACCACTGCGTGTTCGACATCTCATTCGCCCAGCCGATCACCGAGAGGTGCCTCGCGTTTCTGCGCGCCGCCGCAGCTCAGCTCAATGAGCAGCTCGGTATCGTCCTCCAGGTCCATACCGGGGGAGGCGGAGAGGGGGAATAGGTTCCCGCGCACCTTGAGGCGACGACGTTCCGGCATATGCCGCGCTCGATGAGATGCACGAGGGCTTCGACTGGCAGGATAGCAGTTCGGCACGAACAAGGAGGCCATGATGGACACCAGATCGAACGCGACTCGTCTCAAGCAGATGGGCATACTCGACATAATCGCCGCCCTCGTCCTCGTCGGCATGGGGGCGATGATCTGGACCACCGCGCTCAATGCAGTGTCTGGCAGCAACGAGATGGTCATCCAGCTCGCGCAGGTCCTTGTCGTCACGGGAGTCCTCTTCGTGCCGATGGGCATCCTCTCGATCATCGATGCCTCCCGGCGCACCGCAGCCACCATGATGGCGGCGAGCATCTGCGCCTGCGTGGTGACGGTCGGCTCGGCGGCTTACGCGATCTTCGTTCTGATCAACCAGAGATCCTTCCTGGTATGGAGTCTCATCGGGGTCATCATCGGGATCATGAACCTCATCCTCATCCGCAAGGAGCACTGATCCTCCGGGCTACTCGCGCGGAACACATCCGCAGCTATCGATCGATGAGAGAGCCGAGGAGGAAGAGGCTCGGCTTCGGGCTACGGTGTTGGGTCGTGCGATCCACGGCGATCAGGCCGAAGGTCATGGAGTAGCCCTTCTGCCACTCGAAGTTGTCCATCAGGCTCCAATAGCAGTATCCCTTTACCGGGATGCCGTCGGCGATGCAGCGCTCGACTCCCGTTACAGCGCGGCGGATGAAATCTGCACGGCGTCCGTCGTCGGCGGTGGCAATGCCGTTTTCCGTCACGATCAGATCGCCCTTAAAGTCTTCAGCCACCCGACGGATCACATGCTCCAGCGCTTCGGGATAGAACTCGTAATCCATCTGCGTCAGCTCAGCGCCCTCGGGGCAGGGGAGTTGCCCGGAAGGTCCGTACTGCGTGCGGGTGTAGTTCTGCACGCCGAGAAAGTCGTCCTCTTGGATATACGGCAGATAATGTCGGAACTCCTCATCCCAGGCCGCCGCCGCGAACGCCTCGCCCCCGTCCAGCGCCTGCAGATCATGCATGGAAAGGGTGATGCCCACCTTGATTTCCGGATGGACGGCTTTGATGGCTTCCTTCGCCGCCTGATGGGCGCGGAAGACCAGCGCATCTCCTGCCGGCGTGCGGGATGAGACGAAGATCTGCGGCTTCGGCGTGCCGAAGGCCTCCTCGTTCTCCTGTGCGGAAAACTTCATGTTCTCCATCATCTTCTCGAAGTTCATACCGACCTGAACGGATCCCTCGGCACCCTTGGCGTTCTTCGCCGCCTGCTCTGCCATGAGACGGAATCGCTGCTCTATGGCGGAGAGCTGCAGCCCCATGTTCGCCTCGTTTATGGTGCAGATGTAGGTGAGTTCCGCACCCAGCCTATCGGCGATATGGGCGGCATAGCGGCGGAAATCCCCGACGGTGCTCTCCGCTTCCCAGCCGCCCTTGCGGATCAGCCAGGCGGGGGAGGTGAAGTGATGGAGCGTCGCGATGGGCTCCACGCCGCATGCGCGACAGCAGCGGATGACGTCGCGGTAATGCTCGACCTCGCGTTCGTCGAACCGCCCTTCCTCCGGCTCGATGCGCGCCCACTCGATGGAGAAGCGGTACGTATTCAGCCCTGCGCCAGCGAGCAGCCGGATGTCCTCGGCATAGCGGTTGTAGTGATCGCAGGCGCTGCCGCTGGGCTCGGTGAAGCTCGAGTGCGGCATGTGCTCCTGCAGCCAGTAATCGGAGTTGGTGTTGTTTCCCTCGACCTGGTGGGCGGCGGTCGCCGCACCGATCATAAAACCATGCGGTAGGTTCATCGTTTTCTCCCCTCACAGCTTTCTGCATATGCCTTCGGTGATGCCGGTTTCGTTAAAGGCGTCCACGCGTACAAAGTACTCTCTGCCTGCGATCAGCGCGCCGATGCGGTGCTCGCCGGGAGCGAAGACCGTGGCGCTGTGATAGAGCTTTTCCGGAGCCGCACCGAAGAGGATGGTATAGCCGAGCGCGTCTGCCTGCGGCTCTATGATCACGGTCATGTCGATTCCGCTGTCCCTCTGCGCGGTGAAGATGGGCGAAGCAGGCTCTTCACCGTCATCCAGGCCGAATACGCGCAGGCCGGAGATGCAGGGATTCTGCCCGTATGGCACGGCCATATTGCTCACGCGTAGGAATCTAGCGGCAAAGCCTTCCTCCCGGACGATCAGGTCGTGGGGAAGATCGGTATCCGCCTCGCTTTTATCCTCGATGACGAACCACGTCCTGCCGTCGGTACCGCCTTCGAGCTTCCATCGGGTCGTCAGGTCGCGCTCTTCGATATAACGCGCCTGCGAGCCGGGGCGGATCTCGCCCGGACAGGGAACGTCGAGCGTATCGTCGGCAAAGTTGATCTGCACAGCGCGCACGTCGAAGGTGCGTCCGAGATCCGCGCACAGCCACTCGTCGCGGCTGTTCGTGTTGGCGCGCCACCAGGTTTGCACGTCCTCCTCTAAGGCCCTTTCCGGCTCGTGACCGGGCGTGCAGGAGGATGCAGCCGCCGTTTTATTGACGCTCAGCAGCATCCACGCCGGCTCGTGCCACGGATCCTGCCGGTATGCGGAAAGAGCCATCGGCCAGTCGCCGTAGCGCTGGTTGCAGAACAGCTCGCCATCTTCATCGAATCCTGCCGGCCAGAGGCCGACGCGCCGCTCGAAGTCATGATTGACGGAGATGCGCATGGTGGAGGCGTGCCACCAGCTCCCCTGCACATCCTGCATGGTGGAACCGTGGCCTGCGCCGGGCAGAAAGCCACCGGGCTTATAGGAGTACGGGTTGTTCTGCGCCAAGCGGAAAGGCCCCAAAGGGCCATCGCCTACATAGACGCCGTCGGAATAGGTGTTGTACTGCGTGCCAGGCGCTGCATACTGGAGGTAATACCTCCCGCAGTGCTTGTCCATCCAGGCGCCTTCGATATAGGGTCTGTCGGTGAACATGCTGCGGATCAGGGGCTTCACCTCGGCGGGGAGCTGCTCCTCCGGCACGGGACCTGCCTTGACGAAGGCCTGATACCTTGCCTCGACCTCCTCCTCGGCTGCGGGCAGCGTGGTGTTGCCTTCCCCGATGCGCTCATAGCCGATATGCCAAGGATCGCCGCATATCAGCTCCTTCGGCTCGGTTTTGGGCTGCATGGTTTCCGGGTCCAGCTCCACGCCGTAGATTGGAGCGGCGTTGGAGCAGCCCCAGTAGAAGTACAGTCTGCCGTCGTCGTCAGCGAACAGGTTCGGATCCCAGAATGGGAAGCCGCCCTCGAGCTTCTCATACGGGCCGTTCAGGATATCTTTTGTACGCCAGCGATCGCAGGGTTGCTCACGGCGGGAGGCGCAAAAATACACCCAGTCGCCCAGCACGCGCACATCGGGCGCATAGTCATAGAGCGGCAGCTCCTCGGGCAGACGATGCTGCTCCCAGCTCACCAGGTCGTCGGAAACCCATACGCCCAGCGTCATCGAGGCGAAGATGTAATAGCGTCCCTGAAAGCAGATCATCGAGGGATCTGCTGCTTCACGGCAGACCTGCAACGCATCGCCCTTGCGCTGGTCGGCGATGAACTGATAGCGGTAGTTGATGGCAATGGGATTACAGCAGTACTTCATAATGATGATCCCCCTTCGACACCTCATGCGTTTCACCGGTGGGCAGATCGATGCGCGCGGAAATGGGAACGGAAACATCGAAGCACAGCTTGTCGCCCTCATAGGACCAGGCGCTTCGGATCGTCCCCGCTGGGGAGCGCCACTCCGCCTTGGCATGGCCCAGAGAGGGGTGCGGGTGGGGTTCGAGGACAAGCCTTCCCGCACTGAGCTTGATGCCGCACACGCCGGAGAGAAGCCAGCCGGTGATGGCGCCATAGGCATAATGGTTGAGAGAATCGTGTACCGAGCCATCGGCGCGCACGCCGTCCCATGTCTCCCAGATCGTGGTCGCGCCCTTCTTCACGGCGTAGAGCCAGCCTGGATGCTCGGTCTGCAGCAGCAGCCGATAAGCGGTATCCTCATGTCCATGTTCGGCCAGCACCCGGCATAGGTCGGGCGTGGAGAGAAAACCGGTGTTCAGGTGATAGCCGTTCTTCTCGACCAAACGATTCAGCTCGTCAGCCGCTGCCTGGGCCTCGTCGCCGTCCAGCAGGCCGAAGGCGAGGGGGCGCACATACGCGCATTGGCGCTCAGAGGAAATGACGCCGTCTTTCGTGCAGCTGTAGCGATACGCCTTTTTCGCATGCTCTGCGACCTGGGCGAACCTCTGTGCGTCATACGCCTTGCCGAGAAGCGCCGCGATCTTCGCCATCAGGGAAGCGGAGCGGAAGTAGTAGGCTGTGGCAACCTCGGGCGAGCCGGTCATCATGGTCTTCTTCATGGCGGCGGCGTTATCCACGTCCGGTTGGCACCATTCGCCAAAGTGAAAGCCCTTGTCCACGAGGTAGCTGTGCCACGGGTTCTTCAGATTATGCAGCCGCGTCTTCTTCGCACGCTGTTCCACAAAGCCCAGCCAGCGGCGCATCATATCGTAGTTCTCTTCCAATATCCCCACATCGCCATAGGCCTCGTACAGCGCCCAGGGCACGAGCACGCAGGCGTCGCCCCAGCCGGCGGAACCCTGCAGCAGATCGGAGATCATGCCGCCCTTGCTGTTGACAGGGGCGATGTTCTGCACCAGCCCGTCCGCGCCCTGCGCCAGGCGGCACTCATCCAGCCACTTGCGCAAAACAGGGTAGCAGTCGGCCAACATGACGGCGGTCGGCGCGAATACGCCGACGTCGCCCGTCCAGCCGGCCCGCTCGCGGGTGGGGCAGTCGGTGGGGATGTCGCAGAAGTTCGAGCGCATGCTCCACAGGCTGTTGAGAAAGAGACGGTTGACATCGCTTATGCCGCACTCGAAGAAACCGGTCTGCGGCATGCGGGAATACACTGCGATAGCGGTGAAGTCCGCGTTGCCCAGGTCGATGTCGGTCTCCACCTTTGCATAGCGGAAGCCGAAGATCGTGAAGCGCGGTTTATACGTGTTCCGTCCGTCCGCGCAGACATATTCGATGCACTGCGGGATGCCGTTTTCATTGCGGCCGCCGGGATCGAAGTTCTCCTGCGTGAAGTTCCCGTTCTCATCCAGCGTCTCTCCGTGCCACAGCGTGATGCTCTGCCCGGCTTGCGCCGTGACGCACAGCTCGGTGTAGCCTGCGAGGTTCTGCCCGAAATCGATCACCGTTTCGCCGTTCGGCGTGGTCATGAGCCTTCCGGGGAAACGCTCCTGCTCCAAGATCGGCACGCTCTCCGTGGAGGCGAGGTTGTCGAAGCCGAAGTCCCGAACCGTCACACCGTGCCAGCCTGCGATCGGCTCCCTCCGGGCATCATAGCGCTCACCCTGCTGGAGGTCGTTCTCGCGGGTGGGTCCCTGCTGGCTGGCCTCCCAGCTCTCGTCGCTGGTCAGAATGACCTCGCCGTCGATTTCAAGCTGGCAGAGCAGCGCGAGGTCGGTTCCGTGGTAATTGCGCAGCCCGTCGATGCCGACGCTGCCGCGATACCAGCCGTCGCCCAGCGTGACGGAAAGCTCGTTTTCACCGGTGCGGAGCAGGTTGGAAACATCATAAGCCTGCACCGTGAGGCGTTTGCGATAGTCCCCGGTGCCGGGCGCAAGCACGAAGCTCCCGACCCGCTGTCCGTTGATCGCCGCCTCATACAGCCCGTGGCAGGTGATGTACAGGCGAGCATGCCCGGTCTTCTCCACCGTGAAGCGTCGACGTAACACGGAGGCCGGTTGGCGCTGTTCGGGGTCGTGCGGCGGCTCGGGGTCGATCCATCTTGCCATCCACTCATGCGGAAGCGTCCGATCCATCTTCATGCTCAGCACCTTTCGTTCAGCCATGCAGCGCTCAGCTCCAGGCTCTTGATGGGGTCCCCGTCGATCCAGTTCCTGTGGCTTTCCAGTATCACGGCTTCGGCACCGCACTCCTCGGCGACCTCGCGGAGTCCGTCCAGGTCCATGTTCCCCGTTCCGAGCTCCATGCTGTCCTGTTTCAGGATCGGCGTCATGGCGGGGCCGGATCGGCGGCTGCCCCGGTCGGTGACATGCCAGAGCTTCATGCGGCTGCCCAGGCGCTTCATCCAGAGCTTTGCATCCGCTCCGCCGTCCGTGAACCAGAAGCTGTCGAATTCAAAGCCGACGAGCGCCGGATCGGTTTCGTCGATGAGGATGTCGTAGGCGCGCACGCCGGGGTTCACCTGCAGCAGCTCCACGTTGTGGTTATGATACAGCAGCTCGATGCCCTGTTTTCTCAAGGTCGCGCCCGCCGTGTCGAGCCGCGCTGCAAGCTCTCTGACGGCGGCCTCGTTTCCATAGTCGAAGCGGTACATCCCGGTGACGACCGCTTTGTCCGTGCCGAAGCTTTCCGCCTCCTCGGCAATGCGCTCAGGCTCGCGTTCCAGGCTGCCCAAATCGACGTGCAGGCTCACAACGGAAAGACCGCAGTCGTTCAGCAGGGCGTGCCAGTCGAGCTTGCCGCCGTTGCCGACGGGCATTCCTGCGGCGCGCGTCATCAGCCGAACCATCATCCCCGTCGGGTGGATCATGAATCGGTTGAGCTCGAGCCCGTCGTATCCGGCACCTTTGATGCGCTCCAACGCCTCCCGCGCCTGCGCTTCATTGCCGGTCACGGTGCCCAGCATGATCTGCTGCACGCCCTTGATCACTTCTTGATCCCCTGTAAAACGCGGTTGAGCTGCTTGATGCTCTGCTCGTCAGCGCCGCTATGCTTGAGAAGGCCGAGCACCGTCATGCGAGCCAACATGCGCTGCAGCGCTGGGTTATCCTTGACCGCATCGGCCACGTCGCCGCGTTCGGATGCGCCTTTCGCCATCAGAGCCTCTACGATCGCCCCGGCCCGGGGATGCTGGCGGATCTCGCCCAGCGTATCCTGAATGGAGAAGCACGTGGGGTCGAGTTCCTCCGAATCGAACCAGTTGGCAACAGCGTCGGCGGCCTTGTTGAAGATGTAGCTCTCATCCGCTTCGCGAACGCGCCGGACGCACATGTGATCGTCGCATGCTCCCGACTTCGCCTCGACCAGATGCTCTCCCGCCAGCGGGATGCGGAAGCGGAAGATCGTCTTTCCCGTCTGCTCCGCAACCTTCGTCCCGTCTACATAGAGGTCGACGGAGCCTTGGTTGGAGTAGACCTTGATCTCCGTCTCGCTCTCCGCACGGTTCACATACCGTTTGCTGCAGAGATGGACGAAGGGCCGTGTTCTGTTCCACGCCGCCTTATACAGATAGAACGCATCTTTGCGCAGCCGCCGATCAAAGGTGACGAGCCCCTTTTGGTTTTCGCCGTGCTTACCTCCCTCGTCGCGCCCGTCTGCGGCGAAATCGAAGAGGTTCCACACATGCGTCGCCCAAAGCCAGGGCCGCGCCTCGATCATCTGCAGCATGTGCTCGTGATACAGGGCCTGGAACTCCTCGGTGTAATCGCCTCGTTCGGGATGGGAGGAGTGGAAGGCGGGGTTGGCGTCCGCTCCGTACTCGCTGAATCCGATCACGCGATCAGGGAACTTCGCATGGTATTCGTCGAAGAACTCGTCCGCCTGCTCCATCTCTCCCAGATACCAACCGAAGTAGAGATTGTAGCTGTTGATGTCGGGGATCTCCAGAATCGGACTATCGGTCTCCAGCATGAAGACGTTCGCCATCGTGGTCGGGCGCGTCGGATCCATGCGGTGGCACAGCTCCTGCAGAAGCCGGTGGTTCTCCAGAAGGTCGTCGTCCACGGCGCTGGCAGCCGTGATCTCGTTGGAGAGACCCCATACCGCGATGCAGGGGTGGTTGTAGCACTGGGTGATAAGCTCGCGCATCTGGTCGAGGGTGTTCTGCCGCCCGCCTTTCATCTGCATCGTGATATAGGGGATCTCCGCCCAGATCACGAGGCCGTTTTCGTCGCAGAGGTCGTAGAACTCCTGTGCGTGCTGGTAGTGCGCGAGGCGAACGGTATTTGCGCCGAGCTCGCGGATGATGGCCATGTCGGCGACGTGGTCTTCATAGGAGAGCGCGCTGCCCTTGCCCTTGCGATCCTGATGGCGGCTCACGCCTCTGAGCGGATAGCTGCGTCCGTTGAGGAAGAAGCCCTGCTGTGCGTCGAAGCCGAAGACGCGGCAGCCGAAGCGCGTGGAGACCTCGTCCCCGCTTGCGAGCCTGGCTGTCGCGGTATAGAGATACGGGTCGTCCACGCCATCCCAGAGGTGCACAGCATCGATGGTGAATTCCGCCGTGCGCTCGACGGTCTTCGTCTCGCCATTGACGGTGATGTCCACCGAGGATGCGTTGTGCCACGCCTCCACGGTGACCCGTGCCGACCGGTGCTCCAAATCGACCACGGGCGTGACCTTGATGCCGGGCGTGCCGTCTTTCAACAGCTCGAAATGCTCCCGGGGCACCGTGATCAGATTCACATCGCGGTACAGGCCGCCGTAGAAGGTGAAGTCCGCTTTCTGGGGATATACAGAGCTGCTGTCCTCGTTGCTGACGGAGATGACCAGCTCGTTGGACTCTGCCAGCCCGTCGGTCATCTCCACGCGGAAGGCGGAGTAGCCGCCCTCATGCCGGGTAAGCTCCTTGCCGTTGAGGCTCACGATGCACGACGCGGCCGCCCCGTTGCATTCCAAGAACACCTTCTCGCCCGCCGGCCGGGGGAAACGCTTGGTATACGTGCAGGTGCCTCGATAATAGTCGTTGCCGCCATCCTGACCATCCACCGCATTCCAGGTGTGCGGCAGCGTTACGGGCTCCGGCGCTGCGCCGGGCTTGCTGAACGTCCACATGTCGTTGAAGGAAATGATCTCTCGCATTGCACTGCCTTTTTTCGTCAGATAAGGTGGGAACCCGTCCCGCCTTATCGGTATCTATGATGATCGATGGGTGGGACAGGGGTTATGCTTCCGTCTTGTCGTCCTCGCTCGGCTCCGTCTCGGCTGACTCGTCATCCTCGCCCGGCTCCACCCCGACAGATGCGGCCTGCGCCGCTGCCTCAGCCTGCGCGGCGGCCTTTTTGTCGGCGATGCGCTTCTGCACCTCGACCATTTCGGCTTTGTCCAGCTTGCAGGATCGCATTGCGATCAAGGTGACGAGCCACCCGATGATGGGAAGTCCGTACATCAGCACCATGGTCATCCAGAAGATGCCGGGCGTCAAGGCGTCCGTGGGCTGCGGGACGGTCGTGGTGTAGCCGATCAGGGTGATGCAGCCGGTTGCCATGACGGCGCCGAGGGAGGAGATGACCTTGTCTATGAGGCTGTAGGTGCCGGTGACGACGGCGGGGATGTATTTGCCGCTGCGATCGAGCTCATAGTCGATAACGTCCGCCATGAAGGAGGTTGCGCAGGTGGTCACGCACATCTTCGTCCCGTTCATGGCGAAGGTGAAGAGCACGTAGAGGACCATCGGTATGCTGCCCATGACGGCGATCTGCGAGGGATCCCTTTGCAGCACGAAGAAGAGGAACATCATAACCGTTGCGCCGATGCAGGCGACCGTCCAGTTGACGATGCCTTTTTTGCTCCCGTTCCTACCAGCATAGCGGGCGCCGACGATGGCGAAGAGGATGGAGGGGAGCATGCCGACAGCGGAAAGGATCGTGGCAAGGCCCATGTTGCCGATGATGATGCCGTAGAGCATGGTGGTGATGATGCTCTGGCTTGCCGTTACCTGGGCCATCTTGTCGGATGCCTGGGCGACGATATAGCTCTGGAGCGGCTTGTTGTGCGCCAGCACATCGATCATGTCCTTCAAACGGAGCTTCTCATGCTTGCCGATTCCACGGTAGTATTCCGGCTTGTCGTAGGCGGAAACGCCGATGCAGGTCAGCAGAACGCCCAGGCCGGAGATCGCTACCACTATGCGAGATGCAGCGCTCAGATAGGCCTGGTTGTACTCGCCTCCGAACCGGGGCAGCAGCACGGCGGAGAGGATGATGCTCATGGCCATCGGCACGATGTAGTTCATCGCGGTGACCCACACGCCGATCTGCGGTCGCTGCTTCGGGTCGTTGGACATGAGGGCCGGGATCGTCTGGCCGGTCATGTTCACCAGCGTATAGCCGATGATATAGACCATGTACAGCATCGCGAAGATCACAACCCCGTGTCCCTTGCTGGACAGAACATCGAACATGGCGAGGATGCCGATGCTCTCGATGGCATACCCCGCAAGAAGCAGGACGCGGATCTTACCGAACCTCGTGTTCACGCGGTCATAGACAAACGCTAGAAAAGAGTCGGTGAATGCGTCGAAGAATCGCGTTCCCATCAGGATCACGCCGATGATCGCCGTGGAGACGCCGAAGCCTATGCTGGCGGCATAGCTGGCCTGCTGGATCAGGATGTACACTGCCATGTTGGACATAGCGCTGCACGCAAAGAGGATGATCTGCCAGAGCTTGGCGCGGCGGTACTGAACGCCGTCAAGTTCGCTTTGCGTGGCTTTCTCCTTTGCCATACCATCATTCCTTTCTTTTCTAGTTGTTTTTTAAAACTTGAAACTCATAACAGCAGCCGGCATCGCCGCTGGATCCTGGCTTCACTGTATGAAAATCGAAACGATATGTTAATCCATAAACTACGAATAAATTACAAAAATTACGGTCATTGTCCTTGTCCAGCCGCTGTGCGCATGATACGGTGACGAAGGGTGATGGAATATGGACAGAACGCAGGGCGAGCAGAGCTTACGCCTCATCCACCGCATGATTCCCGAAAGCGAGCAGCTCAACATCTGGTGCTATTCCGAAGACGGGCGGCTCTTCCATTCGGATTATCCGCAGAATGAGCAGCTCGGCAAGGCGTTCATCCTTTTGGGAGGGTTGGAGCGCGCCAAACGGCAGAGCGCCGAAATGCAGGAGGGGAAACCTTTTCTCGTCGGCTCTGCTATCGGCATGCAATGGGGTGTCACATTCGAACGCGAGCGCGGGCGCGAGCTCATGTTCGTCATCGGCCCGGTTTTCTATGCGCGTCCGGTTGAAAGCCGTCTTCGCGAAGGCATGATCGGGCATATCAAGACGCGGGAGCAGGCCCTGTGGGCTTCCGGGCTGTACCGTCACATCGATGAGCTTCCGGTGATGTCCTATGCCGTTTTTTCACGATATGTGCTTCTCATCCATAATGCGCTCAACCAGGACACGCTCAGCCTCGATGCGTTGGATGCCGGAGAGGCGAGCCGGGACGTGGCGTTTTCGCCCCACTATGCCCATGATCGGGAAAGGATCTACCGTGCGGAGCAGGCTATGCTCCAGATGGTACGCAACGGCGACATCAATTACCACCAGGCCCTGCATGGAAGCATCGACCTGAGCCCGGGCGTCCCGGTCCATGGCCGCGATCCGCTGCGGCAGGCGAAGATCAGCATCACCGTGTTCACCTCGCTCGTTGTCCGTGCGGCAATGGAGGGAGGGCTCTCCCCGGAAGAGGCCTATCCGCTCGGCGATAGCTATATCCAGGCTGCAGAAGATTGTCGGGATTCCGGAGAGCTGAGGTCCCTGTCCAGCACCATGTACCATGACTTCATCTACCGCGTTCACCATCTGCGCGCGAATCCCGACTATTCCCATGTCGTGCAGAAATGCTGCGACTATATCGAGCTCAGCCTCGATCGAACGATCCGTCTTTCCGAACTGGCCCTGCTATGCGGCTACACGCAGAACTATTTAGCTGAAAGATTCAAGAGGGAGACGGGCCAGTCCGTGAACAGCTATATCAAGCACGCGCGTATCGAGCGCGCCAAGGTCCTGCTCTCCTCGACAGGGAAAAGCATCCGGGAAATCGCGGAGGATCTGGCATTCAACACGCAGAACTACTTCATCCAGTGCTTTCGCGAGGTCACCGGCGATACGCCGGCAAAATATCGGAAGCGATTCCAAAAACGATGAGCTTGGTCTAGTTGAATAATGGCACGCCTGTGTATGTCATGCGTTTATCCGAAATGAGTCAGTCTGAAATCAATTATATAACTGTCATTCGTATGCATGGAATTGGAACTCTTCTGCAAATCAGTACTGGATGAATGACCCGTCAAGCTACATGAGCGATGGAAGTTGCACACGGGTATATGCAATCAGCTCCGCACATAAGGCTTTTTACTCCACAGATAATCATTCTGCTAATATCTACGATGCCATCGGCAATTCGTTTGATAATGCGTGGGTGATTTCAAAGTGGGGGAGAGCCCCTCTCATGATCCACAAAATACGCTACGGTCCTTATTCAGGCACAATCACCCTTTGGAAACGATAGGCTGCTCTCAGGGCCGTTTCGCTTAAAGAGGCGGAGAAAGCTGTTTCCCACGGTCCATATTGAATGGACCGTGGGACTTCATTATGCGAGAAGCTCACCTGCCCGGACGTATCGGCGTGTGGCTCTCGTGTCCAGTTCGCGTGAAGCCATCCGTTTTGGGGTATGATGCCAGCGGTTCATCGCGTACACGGAGTTCACACGAATCATGGAAGAGACTGCTCAAAACGCCATCCGAGGACTGAGCGAGGCCGAGGTCGCCGAGCGTGTTGCCCAGGGAAAGGTCAACGCGAACGCCGACGTGCAGACCAAGACCGTGAAGCAGATCGTCTCCGAACATGCCTTCACGCTGTTCAACGGCATCAACCTCTTCATGTTCATCCTGGTCCTCTTCACGGGCCAGTTCAGAAACGCGCTGTTCACAGGCGTCGTCATCGCCAATCTTGCCATCGGCGTGTTCCAGGAGATACGCGCCAAGCGCATGGTCGACAAGCTTGCCATCCTCACGGCCAAGACCGTCCGCGTGCGCCGCGGCTCGCAGACCGTCGAGCTTCCGTTCGAGGATCTCGTGCTCGATGACGTGGTGCTGCTCGCCCGCGGCGATCAGGTTCCCGCCGATGCCGTGGTCGTTGCGGGTTCGGCGTTGCTCAACGAGAGCCTGCTCACGGGCGAGAGCAACGCCGTCGAGAAGGACCCGGGTTCCGAGCTGTTCTCGGGCAGCTTCGTGGACTCGGGCTCGGTGTGGGCGCGCCTCACCCGCGTGGGGGCCGATTCCTACGCTGCTCGGATCAGCGCTTCGGCAAAGTACATCAAACCCGTTCATTCCGAGATCCTCGACACGATCAACATCGTCATCGAGATGGCGACCGTGCTCATCTTCCCGCTGGGTATCGGCCTGTTCCTGCGCACGTTCCTCACGGACGGATCGTCTGCAACCGATGCCATCCTCTCCACGGTGGCCGCCGTCATCGGCATGATCCCGCAGGGCCTCGTGCTGCTCACCTCCTCGGTGCTCGCCATCGCGACCACGCGGCTGGCCATGAGGAAGACGCTCGTGCAGCAGAGCTACTGCGTCGAGACGCTCGCGCGCGTGGACGTGCTCTGCCTCGATAAAACCGGCACCATCACCACGGGCCGCATGCTCGTGTCGCGCGCGACGGGAGCCGATGCCGCGCATCCCGATGCGGGTGCGCGGGAGGCGGAGCGCGCATTCTTTACCGTTGCACGGGCGAATGCCCTCGATGCCAACGACACCGCCCGGGCGATCTTGGCGTACGGGGAACATGCGGGCGTCACGGCGGAGCCCGCCCGTCGCGCGATCCCGTTCAACTCCGCATACAAGTATTCCGGCTGCGTCACCGAGCAGGGGAGGGCGCTCATCATGGGCGCGCCGCGCTTCGTGCTTCCCGAGGGCGACCCGGCTCTCGCGATGCTCGACCGCTTCGAGCAAACCGAGCGCGTGCTCGTGGTGTGCGAGGCGGGCGGTTTCGACGAGCAGGGCAGGGCGACGGGAGGCGTCTCCGCGCTCGGCTTCATGTCCATCCGCGACGAGGTGCGCCCCTCGGCCCCCGACACCGTGAAGTTCTTCGCCGATCAGGGCGTCGAGCTGCGCGTCATCTCGGGCGACGATCCTCGCACGGTGTCTGCCATCGCGGCCTCGGTGGGCATCGAGCACGCCGAACGCGCGGTGGATGCCTCAACGCTCGCCACGCAGGGCGAGCTCATCGCCGCCGTGCGCGACGCGCGTGTATTCGGCCGCGTCACGCCCGAGCAGAAGCGCCAGATCGTCAAGTACCTTCAGGCCGCGAAGCGTGTCGTGGCCATGACGGGCGACGGCGTGAACGACGTGCTCGCCCTCAAGGAGGCGGACTGCTCCATCTCGATGGCGTCGGCATCCTCGGCAGCCCGCAACATCTCCGAGCTCGTGCTCGCCGATGACGACTTCTCGCATATCCCCGAGGTCGTCGCCGAGGGAAGGCGCTCCATCAACAACCTGCAACGTTCCGCGTCGCTGTTCTTGGTGAAGACCGTCTATTCGATGCTGCTCGCGTTCGTGTGCATCGTCATGCCGCCCTATCCTTTCATCCCCATCCAGATGACGCTCATCTCAACGGCCATCATCGGCCTGCCCTCGTTCGTGCTCGCCCTCGAGGCCAACCGCGACCGCGTGCGGGGCAGCTTCCTCGCGAACGTCCTCATGCGGTCGCTGCCCGCCTCGGTCAGCATCGTCGGCGCGCTGCTCGCCGCGATCATCGCCGGCAGGCTCCTCGACATGGGCTTCGACGAGATCTCGACGCTCTGCATGATGCTCGCCTCCGCCGTGGGCATTGCGCTCATCGTGCGCATCTCTCAGCCCCTCACCGTGCTCCGTGCCGTGCTGATCGCGCTGATCTGCATCATCATGGTGCTCGGGTGCTTTGTATACAGCTCCTTCTTCCATACGGTTCTCAACAGTGTTGCCGTTTGGGTGCTAGCTGTTCTGCTGGGCGCGCCTTCCGTCATACTGTTCCTATATCTTTACGCGCGCGCCGACCGCGATCTCGCCCATGGCGGATGGTCGTCGCGGAGTATCGCACGGATGAAGGAGCGTTATGCAAACCGGAGGGACAAGCTTTTCAAACGCTATCAGGTCTTCGCGCGGCGGCGAGCGATTAAGCGCAGGAGGCGTTAGCCGCTCGATCGTGAACGTCTCCGCCATCCCCGATGCGGATAAGCTCCCGTACGCCCTGTGCGTCCTGCTCGAGAACGTCGTGCGCTGCGCCGAAAGCGACGAGGAAGCCGCCCTCCTTGCACGTGCCGTCATACAGGCGGGGCTCTCCGGCGCATCCGGCGCCGAGATCTCCTACATGCCGAGCCGCGTGCTCTTCCAGGATTTCACGGGCGTGCCCGTGTTCGTGGACTTCGCGGCCATGCGCGACGCATGCGCCGAACGCGGCGCCGATCCCATGATCGTCAACCCGCTCATTCCCGCCACGCTCATCATCGACCACTCCGTCATCGCGGACGAGTCGGGCTGTGCGCAGGCCCGCTCCGCCAACGAGGCGCTCGAGGCGCGCAGGAACCGGGAGCGCTTCGCCTTCCTCAAATGGGCGAGCAGATCGTTCGATAACGTCGAGATCGTCCCCCCGGGCGGCGGCATCTGCCACCAGCTCAACATGGAGCGCTTCGCCACGGTCGTGGGCGTGGATGCCCTGTACAAGGGCGCGGGCGAGCGCGCCTGCTACGACACGCTCGTCGGCACCGACTCCCACACCACCACGGTCAACGGCATCGGGGTCATGGCGTGGGGCGTGGGCGGCATCGAAGCCGAGGCCGCAGCGCTCGGGCAGCCCATCTCCATGCTCGTCCCGCCCGTCGTGGAGCTCAGGCTCACGGGGCGTCTCGGTCCGCTCGTCTCGGGCATGGACGCCGCGCTCACCGTGTGCGAGATCCTGCGCCGCGAGGGCGTCGTCGGCGCGCTCGTGGAGGCGACGGGGGAGGGCGTCTCGGCCCTCTCGGCAACGCAGCGCGCCTGCATAGCCAACATGACGCCCGAGTACGGTGCCACCACCACGCTGTTCCCGGTGGATGACATCACCCTCGACTACCTGCGCCTGACCGGGCGCGCGGAGGGCGAGGTCGCGTTCTGCGAAGCCTACCATAGGGCGCAGGGTACGTTCGGGAGCCGCAGCGGGGCCGTCTATGCAAAAACCATCTGCCTCGACCTCTCGACCGTCGAGCCCTCGCTCGCCGGTCCTTCCCGCCCGCATAACCGCGTGGGCATCGAGGCGCTTCCCGCGCGCTTCGAGGAAAACTGTCAGCACGAGCTCGACGCGCACGCCTTCGGCGCCTCCTTCGACGGCACGCCGGCGACCATCACCGATGGCTCGATCGCGCTCGCTGCAATCACGAGCTGCACGACGGCAACGGATGCGGCGATGATGGTGGCGGCGGGCCTTCTCGCCCAGCGCGCCCGCGAGGCGAACCTCGCCTCGGCTCCCTGGGTCAAATGCGTGCTCGCTCCGGGCAGCCAAGCTGCGGAGGACCTGCTCGCCCAAGCCGGTCTGCTCGAACCCCTGCAGGAGCTGGGCTTCTTCACCTGCGGGTTCGGCTGCATGGCCTGCATCGGCAATACCGGCGAGATCAAGGCCGAGCTCAAGGCGCATTCCTCCGAGGTCGAGTATGCGAGCGTGCTCTCGGGCAACCGCAACTTCGACGGGCGCATCTCGCCCGATGTGGCGCAGAACTACCTCGCGCAGCCCGCGCTTGTGGTGGCCTACGCCATCGCGGGCTCCGTGCGCGCAGACCTCACCGCCGAGCCGCTGGGATTCGACGCCGCAGGAGCTCCGGTCATGCTCGCCGACATCATGCCCACGGCCGACGAGATCGATGCCGTGCTCGCCGCCTCGCTCGAGCGCTCGCTCTACGAGAAGAGCTCAGAGCACCTCATGGAAGGCTCGCCCGCCTGGCAGGAGATCGAGGTGTCGGAGAGGCCCACCTTCTCCTGGGACGAGACGTCCACCTATGTGCGCCGCGCACCGTATTTCGAGCTGGCGCGCAGAACGGGCTCCTTCTCGCTCGACGGCGCCCGCATGCTGTGCCTGCTCGGCGATTTCGTCACCACCGATCACATCTCGCCTGCGGGAACCATCGCGAAGGACTCCGCCGCAGCCGACTATCTGCGCGCGCACGGCGTGGCCGAGCAGGACTTCAACACCTATGGCACGCGCCGGGGCAACCACGAGGTCATGGCGCGCGGCGCCTTCGGCAACACGAGGATCGAGAACCGCCTGGCGGGTGGCGAGAAGGGCCCCGTCACCGTGGATGTGCGCAGCGGAAAGCACCTGCGCATCTTCGATGCCGCCATGTCCTATGCCGAGGCGGGCATCCCGCTCGTCGTCGTGGCAGGCTCCATGTACGGCTCGGGCTCGAGCCGCGATTGGGCCGCCAAGGGCCCGCTGCTCCAGGGCGTCAGGGCGGTCATCGCGGAGAGCTTCGAGCGCATCCACCGGTCGAACCTCGTCCAGATGGGAATCGTCCCGCTGCAGTTCGCGGAGGGGCAGGGCGCGACCGCGCTCGGCCTCGACGGCACCGAGCGCGTCGACATCGCGGCCTTCTCAACCGATGCCGCGGAGGCGCCGTCCGAGGTGGAGATCGCGTTCACGGCGTCCGACGGCACCGTCACGTCGGCGCGGGCTACCGTCCGGGTGGACACCCCGCAGGAGTGGCGCTACATCGCTTCCGGAGGAATCCTGCCGTTCGTGCTCGATATGCTCGCCGAATAAGCGCATCTGCGATATCATACGCTCTGAACGAAGCTGAACCGAACCAATGGGGGAGTAGTCTCGCATGATATGTCCTGATTGCGGCGCGCGCATGGCAGACGGCACCTCGACGTGTCCGAGGTGCGGGCGCGATATGGGCGTCACCAACTCGATGCCGCGCGTGCGGGGCACCTGGTGCTCCTCGTGCGGCGCGCTCATCCCCGAGGATGCCTCGTCATGTCCCAAGTGCGGACTTCCCCTCAAGCCTGAGCGGCCCGTGCGACGCACGCGCGATATCCGCCTGCCCAAGGTTTCCGCATCGGACAGCACCTCTCAATTCAGCGCCATCGACGTGCCCGAACCCGACCCGAGCGATCAGGTCTTCGAGGCGAAGAGCGCCCTTCCGCCGGAGCCCGCCGACAACGACGATCACGTCTTCGGCTACGACCGCATGGCGCATGTGCGCGTCATGATCATCGCCGCCATCGCGGCCCTCTTCGTCATGGGCGGATCGATCGTGCTCATCACGCACCCCTTCGATCCCGGTCGCTACGATCAGCGCGCCCGCGAGGACGCCGACACCTCGACGGCGGGCTCTCCGGGCCAGATCGAGTCGCTCACCGGGCAGGACGTGCGAGATGCGGCTCCCGACCTCGACCCCGGCTCATCGACCTTCGAGCGCCTGCACGAGCTCTATGTCGATCTGGCCGCCCTGGCGGAGCGGACCGACGAGCAGGAGGCGTATTTCCTCGAGAACTACCTGCAGGAAGACTTCGACGTCCGCAACGCCGGACTCGCCGCATGCGAGGAGCTTCAAACCGACATCGCCGCAGCCGTCGATGCTCTGGAGCGGCTCGGCTCGTCGCCCGCCTATGCCGAAGACGCCGGCAATGCAGCGCAGCTCGGCCGCTGGCTGCTCTACCGCGCCGACATCCTCGTCGATTCCTGGGAGCTCGATCTGGGCTTTCTCGCTCCGGCGTTGGTGCAGGACATCATCGACGCGACGTACTACTCCGATAAGGACGAGGACGGCGTGAGCATGAACAAGCGGTACTTCGACGTTTGTTACGAAGATTGGGAGCCCCAGCAGCGATGATGCGAAGTCTTTGCCGAATATGTGTGCTTCACGAATACATGATAGAATGCCTTGATGCAGCTTTATGTGCTCTCTAAGTACGAAGGGGTAGACGATTCATGGGCTTCATCTCCGATCCTCTCTATACGCCGAGCTACGCCATCCAGGGCGACGAAGTCGCTCGCGTTCTCACCTCGAAGGGCGAGATCGTGGTCAAGCTCGACGGCGCGGGCGCTCCCGTGCATGTTGCGAACTTCTGCGAGCTCGCCGAGGCGGGCTTTTACGATGATCTCAAGTTCCACCGCTATGTTCCTGGTTTCGTGATCCAGGGCGGCTGCCCCCATACGCGCACCATGGCGCCCGCAGATGTGGCTGCGGGAAAGGCGGGCGAAGACGGGCTTCCCGGAACCGGAGGCCCCGGCTACCGCATCCGCGGGGAGTTCATCGCCAACCCCCGCAACAGCCATGAGGACGGTGCGCTCGCCATGGCGCGCAGCCAGGATCCCGATTCAGCCGGCTCGCAGTTCTATTTCTGCCTCGGACCCCAGCACGCGCTCGACGCGGGCTATACCGTTTTCGGCCAGACCCTCGAGGGACGCGACGTCATCGCAGCGCTGCGCGCGGGGGACGTCATCCAGTCTGTTCGTATAGAGCACGTGCCCGCATAGCACGCGTAAAGGAAGGGACCACCTGTGAATACCCAGGCATTCGAACTCGGCAAGAAGGCATATCAATCGAATGATTGGCTTGCGGCCGTCGCGTATCTTGGCGATGCCAAGGATTCCGGCGAGGTTTCCGGTGCCGCCGACCACATGCTCGGCAACGCCTACATGAAGCTCGGCCAGTATGATTCGGCTGCCGCCGCGTACGGAAGCGCCCTTCAGGATGCCTCCTACGGCAAGGTTGGCGCGCTCTCATGCAACATGGGACGCGCGCTGCTCGCCGCCAACCGTCCCAAGGACGCCATCTCCGCGCTCATGCGCGCCGTGCAAGATCCCGATTACACCACGCCGTACAAGGCGTATCTCGCGCTCGGCGGCGCATACGAGCGCATCGACGACGTGCGCAACGCCGGCATCGCCTATCGCAACGCGGCCATCGACGAGACCAACCCCAATCCTTCTGGCGCGCTCTCATCGCTGGGCTCCTGCTTCATGAAGCTCGGGCGTCCCATCGACGCCGTCGAGGCCTTCAGGACGGCCCTCGATTTCTCGAACACCCCCGCCCAGCAGAATGCCATCTTCAGCGATCTCGGGTTGGCCTACGTCGCGTCCAACCGCATGCCCGAGGCCGTCGGCGCCTTCGAGAAGGCCGTATCCGACGGAACCTTCGCGCTTTCCGCCGATGCCCAGGCCGCGTTCGATGCCGCCCGCAAGGCCGTGAGCGCACAGGGCGCCAAGCGCGGCGTCTCCGATACCGATGCGTTCCTCGCCTCCATGGGCTATGGGTCCGCACCCGTCGATCCGCTCGATCCCATGGGCGAGTCGGGCGAGCTCATGCCCTCTCCCGAGGACACGGGCTTCTTCTCGGTCACCGAGGCCGACCTCGTTGCCATCGACAAGCAGAACCGCAAGATCCGCCGCAAGCACCGCCGCACCGGCCTCAAGGTGTTCCTGACGGTTCTCGTCATCGCGCTGCTGCTCGCAGGCATCTGCGGCTATGCCTATTACCGGGGCTTCGGGTGGCCCACCCAGCAGAGCGTCGTCGAGAGCCTGTTCAAGGCCAACACCGACGGCGCCGACACCTCGGAGCTCTTTGCCGATACCGTCTCCGCCGATGCGCAGAGCGAGCTCCTCACGCTGCTTCCCTCCGGCGCAACGGTGGCGGTCACCGGCGTCGATCAGGAGATGACCGCATCCACCGTCTTCGCCACGGCTCAGCTGCGCGAGGGAGGGGAGCAGAGCTACACCATCAACCTGGTGCGCGACGGCATCGGCTGGAAGGTTGCCGGCATCGAGCCCGTCTATCTTTCGCAGGATGGGCAGACGCCCACGGTGACCACGACGGGTTTCGCGCCCACCGAGACGCAGACCGACGAGCAGTCCGATCAGTCGTCCGAACAGAATAATGATGGCGAGTCCGAATCCTCCGATGAAGAGAACGCTAACTAACCTATACTTGGGTTCCATTTGCTAGACGGGAAAGAGGGACATGTCATTTCTCGATTCATTATTCGGTGAGACGGGCGGGGATCTCGCCATCGACCTGGGCACCGCGAACACCCTCGTCGCTGTTCGCGGGCAGGGCATCGTGCTCAACGAGCCCTCCGTCGTGGCCATCGATCGCAACGAGAACCGCGTGCTCGCCGTGGGCTCCGATGCAAAGCGCATGATCGGCCGCACCCCCGGCTCCATCATCGCCGAGCGCCCCCTCAAAGACGGCGTCATCGCCGACTTCGATGTGACCGAGGTCATGCTCCATTACTTCATCGAGAAGGCCCGCGAGCGCAGGTACCCTTGGTCCCCGCGCCCCCGCGTCGTCGTCTGCGTCCCCTCGGGCGTCACCTCCGTCGAGAAGCGCGCGGTGTTCGAGGCCACCATCCAGGCGGGCGCGCGCCAGGCCTACCTCATCGAGGAGCCCATGGCGGCAGCCATCGGCGCCGATCTCCCCATAGAGGATCCGACGGGCTCCATGGTGGTCGATATCGGCGGCGGCACCACCGAGGTCGCCGTCATCGCCATGGGCGGCATCGTCGTCTCTCAGTCCATCCGCACTGCGGGCGACGAGTTCGACCAGACGATCCTCCAGCATGTGCGCGATGCCTACAACCTTTCCATCGGCGAGCGCACGGCCGAAGACATCAAGATCAAGGTGGGCTCGGCCGCACCGCTTGCCGAGGAGCTCGACGTGGAGGTCAACGGCCGCGACGTTATGAGCGGCCTGCCCAAGACCGTGCGCATCGAGTCCGAGGAGATCAGGCGCGCCCTCAACAGGCCCCTCGACGAGGTGACGAAAGCCGTCAAGGATGCGCTCGACGCAACGCCCCCCGACCTTGCCAGCGACCTCATGTACTACGGCATCCTGCTCACGGGCGGCGGCGGTCTGCTGCGCGGTCTTGACCAGCGGCTTCGCGAAGAGACGGGCGTGCCCGTCAACGTCAGCCCCACGGCGCTCGAGAACGTCGTCGTAGGCTGCGCGAAGGTTTTGGAGGCAAACGCGCTGTCCGGAGGCTTTGTCCAGAGCACGGGTCAGTAATCGGGTGACGGTATGGCTGTCAGCCGCGAATATGGTTCAGGCCTTTCGGGTGCCACGCCCCCCACGGGCGGTCGTGCCCTGATCATCCTCGTGGTGCTTTCGCTCTCGCTGTTCACGATGAGCGTGCGCTCGGGCGACACGGGCGTGCTCGGCGCCGTGAGGAGCGGCTTTTCCTTCGTGACGACCCCGTTCCGCATCGTAGGCTCGGCGGTCACGGCTCCCATCTACGGTCTGGGCAACATCTTCGCCAACCTCACCGCCGACCAGGCGACCCTCTCCGAGCTGCGCGAGGAGAACGATGCGCTCCGCCAACGCAACGTCGAGCTCGAGGAGCAGGCGCTGCTGGCCGACCGTCTCACGGAGCTCATGGAGATCCAATCCACCTACAACCTCCAGTCCGTCTCCGCGCGCGTCATCTCGGGATCGACCGACTCATGGACGTCCACCATCACCATCGACAAGGGCTCTGCGGCGGGCCTCGCCGTGGGCATGCCCGTCATGGACGGGTCGGGCGTCATCGGCCAGATCTCATCCGTCTCGCCCAACAGCGCGGTCGTGCGCCTCATCTTCGACGAGGGTTCCTCCGTTCCCGTGATGATCCAGTCGAACAGGGCCCAGGGCATGCTCAACGGATCGGCGGGAGGCGGGCTCTCGCTCGATCTCGTGCGCTCCGATCTCACCGTCGAAATCGACGATATCGTGGTCACGAGCGGTTTGGGCGGGGTGTATCCCAAGGGTCTCCCCGTGGGGCGCGTCTCGGTTGTCGGGCGCAATCCCGGCGCCCTCTACCTCGACATCTCCGTCGAGGCGTACTCGCACGTCCAATCGCTCGAGGAGGTGCTCGTCATCACCTCGCTCACCGACGAGCAACGTGCCTCGGCCGAGGATATCGAGGAAGCCGATGCCCAGGAGATGAGCGCCATCAACGATGTCGCCGACGTCCAGGTGCGCGAGGACGAGGCCGCCGACGACGACGGGGAATCGCGGTGATCGACCATGCAGGGCATCGATAAGAACACCAAGCGGCGTCTCACGCTCGTGCTCACGCTCGTCTGCGCCGTGCTGCAGCTCGCAATCGCCCCCAACCTGCCCTTCTTCTCGGGCAGGGCCAATTTCATGCTCATCCTGAGCGCGCTCATGGCCCAGCTCTTCGGCGGGCGCTACGGCACCGTCGCGGGGTTCTTATCCGGGCTCTTCTTCGACTTCTGCTCCACGAGCCCCCTCGGTCTCATGGCGCTCCTGCTCACCATCTCGTCGTACGTGCTCGGATACGAGGTGCGCAACAAGCTCAACGACGGCACCAAGGTCTCCATCACGCAGTTCTCGATCGCTTCCTTCGCCGTGTCCGGCGCCTATGCGCTCGCGCTCGTCATGGTGGAGCGCGCGGGCTTTCTCGAGGCGATCTTCATGCGCGCTCTTCCCACCGCCGTCATCACCATCATCTGCTACCTCCCGTTCTTGATGATCCTCTCGCGCAATCGCGGAGGGTTCACGCTCTCATCGAGCAGAGGGCCCGGCCGTTCGAGCCGGCTTCATTAGGGGCGATGCGCATGGACATCTCGCTCGTCATCATCATCGCAGCGCTCATCCTCGCCGCAGCGCTCATCATCGTCTACGTGATCTCCGCCCGCTCCGAATCGAGCTTCTCCTTCGATATCGGCGGTGCAGCGCCCACCGCAGCAGGCGGCTCCGACACGTCGGCCGAGAAGACCTTCTCGGGCCGTCTCAAGGGCCTGTTCGTCTACGTGTGCGCCATCTTCGCCACGCTGCTCGCGCGCCTATGGTCGATGCAGCTCGTCTCGAGCGAGGAGTACACGCGTCTCTCCGAGCTCAACCGCACGCGCACCATCAGGACGGCGGCGCCGCGCGGGCGCATCCTCGATCGCAACGGCATCGAGATGGTCACCAATCGTCCGAGCCTCACGGTGGTTGCCGATCCCGATGCGGTGAGCGACGTCGTGGAGGTCCAGCTGCTCTCCAACCTCTGCGGCATGCCCTATATGGCGACGCGCCGCAAGATCAGGGACGAGTCGGCGGGCGCCCAGAGCAAGCGCGTCGTCTCCATCGACGTATCGCGCCGCGTCGTGGCGTTCATCGCGGCCCATCCCGAGGTGTTTCCCAGCGTCGATGTCGAGCAGCGTTCCGAGCGCTTCTATCCGCACGGCTCGCTGGCCGCCCACGTCGTGGGCTACACCGGCACCGTGACGGCCGAGCAGCTCGAGAGCAACACCGATGAGCAGGGTTCCATCGTCTACCATTCGGGCGACACCGTGGGCCAGGCGGGCGTGGAGTACCAGTACGAGTCGGTGCTCCAGGGCATCAGCGGCGAGCAGACCGTCCATGTCGATTCGGGCGGCACCGTGCTCGATTATGTGTCCCATGTGGACGCGCAATCGGGCTCCGACCTCGTGCTCACCATCGACGCCAAGATCCAGGAGGCGGCCGAGCGCTCGCTCGTCAACGTGACCAACTCCATCCGGGCTCAGGGATACCCTGCCAGCTCGGGCTGCGCGGTCGCCGTGGAGTGCGCCACCGGCGAGATCATCGCCATGGCGAGCCTCCCCACCTATTCGCCGAGCGTCTTCGTGGGAGGTATCTCCAACTCCGACTGGGACATGCTTTCGGATGAGAAGAACAACTATCCGCTCTTCAATCGCGCCATCTCGGGCCAGTATCCCGCCGCCTCCACCATCAAGGCGCTTTCATCGCTCGCCGCGCTCGAATACAACATCGTCGATGACAAATCGTCGTGGAACTGCACCGGCTGGTGGACCGGTTTCGGCGAGGATTACGGCATGGCGTGCTGGGTGAAGGAAGGCCACGGCTACATCGATCTGCAGCGCGGCATCACCATGTCGTGCGACGTGGTCTACTACGAGATCGGCAAGGGCTTCTACTATTCCGACGAACCCGACGGCCTGCAGAAGACCTACCGCAAATTCGGCCTCGGGCAGAAGGCGGGCATCGACCTCCCCAGCGAGGAGAGCGGGCGCGTTCCCGATGCGGAGTGGAAGTGGGACTACTTCTCCGACGCAACCGATCAGCAGCGTCGCTGGCAGGGCGGCGACAACTGCAATATCGCCATCGGCCAGGGCGACATGCTCGTGACCTGTCTGCAGATGGTCGATGCCTATTGCGGCATCGCCAACGACGGCTTCATCATGCGGCCCCATGTGCTCAAGAGCGTCCGTTCGGCCACGGGGGAGGGGAGCGTCATCGACTACAAGCCCGAGGTGCTCTACGAGTGCCCCGAGCCCCAGAAGAGCCTCGATCTCGTCAAGGCGGGCCTCAAAGGCGTCGTCTACGAGGAATCGTGGACGCAGGCGCAGCATTGGGTCAACATGTCGGTGGAGGTCATGGGCAAGACGGGCACGGGCGAGACGCCCAACGACGATCCCGTAGGCTGGTTCGTCGGCATCTGCCCCATCGAGAATCCCCGATACGTGGTGGGGGCGTGCATCGACGAGGTGCTCGAAGGCGCGCAGTCGGGCATGTACGTCGTGCGCGACATCATGGGCGCCATCTACAATCAGCCCGACACCCTCTTCCCGTACAACGTCGCCGACACGAGCGCCGACGCCACGAGTGCCGACGATGATGCGGGCGACCGGTAGGAGGTGCAGGCCATGGTTTTGAACGCACAGCATATGGCTCGCACGCCCGACGTGGGCGAGCGCCTCAACCGCGACCGGGGCGTGCTGTCGAACCTCTATCTGGCGCAGCTCATCCCTGCGCTTCTGCTCATCATATACGGTGCGGTCGTCATCTGGTCGGCTTCGCTCACCAATCCCAACGCCGTCTTCTCGCGCCACCTCTTCGGCATCGCGCTCGGCCTCGTCGCCGCGATCCTGATCTGGCGCTTCGACACCCGCGGCTTATCGAACATGTCCTTGGTGCTGCTCGTCTTGGATGCGCTGCTGCTCATCTCGCCGCACATACCGGGCCTCTCGTGGACCACCATGGGCATGACGGGCTGGGTGAAGATCCCCTTCATCAACATGACGATGCAGCCCTCCGAGCCCGCCAAGCTCGTGACGATCCTTTTCATCGCGTCGATTTGCGCCGAGTACAACGGTAGGATCGAGAGCCTGCGCGACTACGTGCGCCTCTGCGCCATGCTCTGCATACCGTTTTTCCTCATCCTCGCCCAGCCCGACCTCGGCACCGGGCTCATCATCCTGGTCACGGGCGCGATCATCATCATCTGCGCCGGCCCCAAACCCTCATGGGTGCTCTTCACCATTGCGCTCATCGTTGCGGGGTCAGCGTTCATCATCATCGAGTCGCAGATCGAGGGCATTCCGCACATCCTGAAGACCTACCAGCTCAACCGCCTCATCGTCTTCGTCGACCCCTCGGTCGACCCTTATGGGAGCGCCTATAACCTCCAGCAGGCCAAGATCGCCGTGGGTTCGGGCGGCCTGCTCGGCAAGGGCCTCGGAAACGCCACGCAGGCAGCGGGCGGCTTTCTCCCCGAATCGCATACCGACTTCGTGTTCGCCCTGCTCGCCGAGGAGTTCGGCTTTGCGGGATCGGTCCTTCTGCTCGGCCTGTACGCATGGATGATCATCGCCACGGTGCTGCTCGCCATGCGCATAGAAGCGCCGTTCCCCAAGCTCATCCTCGTGGGCTGCGTGGCCATGTGGTCGTTCCAGGTGCTCGAGAACGTGGGCATGTGCATCGGCATCATGCCCATCACGGGCATCCCCCTTCCGTTCATCAGTTTCGGGTCTTCGTCAATGCTCGCTCAGGTCATGGCCGTGGGTATGGTTCAATCGATATGGCGGCATAGGCAGAAGTCCGGTTAGGCATCGGGCTGCGAGAGGATCGACATGGCTTCCAAGATTCCCTATAGCAAGGTGTTCGACGTGTTCAAAGCCGGCCGCGATGCGGGCAGGAGCGCCGAAGAGACGGCCTCCGTCCTCATCCTGTTGGGCGACGGCGCGCCTTGCGGGCATGCGATGGCGCTGCGCAACGCCTTCCTCGCCGAGAAGACCGGCGGCCTCGTGAGCGTCCGTCCGCTTTCAGACCCGGCGGCGCTCGACGCGCCCTACGATATCGCCGTGCTCGTTCCCGGCGACGATGCGGGCGATCTCGGCCGCGCCGTCGATCAGCTTGCGGGCCGGGCGATTCCCTGCGCCATCATCGTGCAGTCGGCCGTCGACGTCCATGACTTCTCCCATCTCGACTATCAGGACTACGAGCCCGAGATCATTGCGGTGAGCGACGGCGACGACATGCTCGAGGCGCTCGCCCGCTGGATCGTCGGCGCAACCGACAAGCACCGCGCCTTCGCGGCGAACTTCTCCTTCATCCGCCCTGCGGAGGTTTCTTCGCTCATCACCGCCTGCGCCGTCCAGAACGCCGCCGTGGGCGCCATCAACCTCATACCCGGTTCCGACCTGCCCATCATGACCGCCAACCAGGCCAAGCTCGCGCTCGATATCGCCGCCGCGTACGGCCGGGGCCTCACGTCCGCGCGCCTCCCCGAGCTGGCGGGCGTCGTGGGCGCGGGGTTCGCCTATCGTGCGCTCGCCCGCACGCTGCTCGGGTTCATCCCGGGCGTCGGCTGGGCGCTGCGCGCCGGCTTCGGCTATGCGGGCACGCTCGCCACCGGCAACGCCGTCAAAGCGCGTTTCGAGGCGGCCGACAAGGCGAAACCGTCGTCGGACACCGCGCTCGCGCCGCGCTATATCTCTATCGAGAAACGCTAGATCCATGCGCGCGGAGCGAAAGGACTGCTTCCATCTCATCGAGCCGCTGCTCCCGCTGGTGGAGAAGCCCGCCCGCTACCTCGACCACGAGTGGGGCGCCTGCGAGGACCAGGACGGTCCCTTCCACGTGTGCATGATCTACGCAGATGTGTATGAGATCGGGCAGCCCAACCTCGGCGTCGCGATTCTCTACAACGAGCTCAACAGCTGCGCGGGCATCTCGTGCGAGCGCGCCTACCTTCCGTGGACCGATATGATCGCACATATGCGCGAACGCTCCATCCCGCTGCTCTCGCTCGAATCCGCGTCTCCGCTTGCATCCTTCGACGTGCTCGGGTTCACGCTCGCCCATGAGCTCATCATGACCAACGTGCTCGAGACGCTCGACCTCGCCGGCATCGCCCAGCGCGCATGCGATCGCGATGAGGACGATCCCCTCGTCATCGCCGGCGGCCCCTCGGCATGGAACGTCGAACCCATGGCCGTCGTCTTCGATGCCGTGCTGCTCGGCGACGGCGAGACGAGCATCAAGGACGTATGCACGCGCATCCGCGATCTGCGCGCTGCGGGCGCCTCGCGCGCCGCGATCCTGCGCGCGCTGGCCGAAATCCCGTGCGTCTACGTTCCCTCCCTCTACGAGCAGGTGGTCGATGAGACCTCGACGCGCTGGGGCTATGTCGTGCCGTGCGCGGGCGAGCATGCGCCGCGCGTGGTCTACAAGCGCTGCGAAGCCGATCTCGCCGACACCGAGCCCATCGCCCAGAGGATCGTGCCCTACCTCGAGACGGTGCAGGACCGTCTCTCCATCGAGGTGCTGCGCGGGTGCGCGCGCGGTTGCCGGTTCTGCCAGGCCGGCATGACCTACCGCCCCGTGCGCGAGCGTCCGCTCGAGCAGATCGTCGATGCCACGTCGCAAGCGCTCGCCGCCTGCGGATACGACGAGGTCTCGCTCTCCTCGCTCTCCACGACCGACCATTCCCAGTGCCAGGCGCTGCTCGGCGAGCTCTCCCGGCTCACCGGCGATCGGGGCATCCGCGTGTCGCTGCCCTCGCAGCGCCTCGACGCATTCGGCGTCGACATGGCCGCAGCTGCGGCGGGCGGGCGCAGGAGCGCGCTCACCTTCGCCCCCGAGGCGGGGAGCCAGCGGCTGCGCGACGTCATCAACAAGAACGTTACCCAGGACGACCTCGAACGCGCCGCACGCAACGCGTTCCAGAACGGCTGGCGCAAGGTCAAGCTCTACTACATGATGGGGCTTCCCACCGAGACCGACGATGATATCAGGGCCATCGTCGATACGGCCGCGCGCGTGCTCGAGATCGGCCGCGAGGTGGTGGGACGGGGCCGCAAGAGCGGCGTCAGCGTCTCGATCTCCGTGGCCGTGCTCGTTCCCAAGGCCTATACGGCGTTCCAGTGGTGCGGCCAGCTCCCCCTTGACGAGGTGCGCAGGCGCCAGGCGCTGCTGCTTGAGTCGGCACCCAAGGATCGCGATATCCGCATCTCCTATCACGATGCGCGCGCATCGCTCATCGAGGGGGCGCTTTCCAAGATGGGCCGCGACGGATTCGCCCTCATCCACGAGGCGTGGGCACGCGGGTGCCGCTTCGATGCCTGGACCTCCGAGTTCTCGTTCGAGACCTGGCTCGATGCCGCGGAGGCGGCGGGTTTCGACCTCGAGGAGATCGCATGCGAGGAGTTTCCCCTCGATGCGCGCCTTCCTTGGGAGCATACCTCGCCTGCGGTTTCGAAGGGGTACCTCCAGCGCGAGTGGCGCCGTGCGCTCGCGGGCATCACCACCGAGGACTGCACGTTCGCTTCATGCACGGGATGCGGCGTGTGCCCCACGCTCGGCGTCTCGAACGTCATCCAGGAGGCGCGGTCATGAACGCACGCCTCCATCGCCTCCGGTTCGAATACCCCAAGAGCGATCGCCTCGCCTTTCTAGGCCATCTCGAGCTTATCACCACCATCGGGCGCTCCATCCGCCGCGCGGGCCTGCCCTTCGCGGTTTCGAGCGGCTTCGCCCGCCGCATGAAGGTGCAGTTCTCCTCCGCGCTTCCCGTGGGCGTCTCGTCGCGCGCCGAGTATTTCGACCTGTTCCTCACCGAGCGTCTCGACGCGGACGAGGTGCTCGAGCGCCTGATCGCCTGCTCGCCTGCAGCTCTGAGCCCGCGCATCGCGCGCTATGTCGACGAATCGCTGCCCGCCCTCGAGGCATGGCTCGACCGCTCGTCGTGGATCCTCGATCTCGGAAGCTCGATCGATGCATCCGCGTTCGATGAGGGCGTGGCGCGGCTGCGCGTGCAGGGGGCGTTCAGCTATATGCGCGGAACCATGCCCAAGACCGTGGATGTGGGGGAGAGCTATGTCTCGCATAGGCTCTTCGAGAAGCACGGCTCGCTCATGCTCGCCCTCGAGACGCTCAGCCTCCCGTCGGGCGCCATGCGGCCCGAAGCCTTCGTGCGCGCCTGCGCGGAGCTCTCGGAAACACCCGATGCGCTGCCCGCATACCTGAGATGCGCCCGCACGGCCCAGCATCATCTGGATGATGGCAACCTTGTGGAGCCGTTCGAACTTTCGTTGCCGAAACTCGTTGACTAGCTGCAAAATCGTTGATAATATATCTCCTGTTGCACGTAAGCCAGCAATGAAAGGCATGTCATGTACGCAATCGTAGCAACTGGTGGCAAGCAGTATAAGGTTGCCAAGGGCGATATCGTTTCCGTCGAGAAGCTCGACGCGCAGCCTGGCGATACGGTCAAGCTCGACGTTCTCCTGTTGAACGACGGCAAGAAGACCATCGTTGACGCCGATGCTCTCAAGTCCAAGAAGGTCACCGCCGAGGTCCTCGAGCAGTACAAGGACGATAAGGTGCTCGTGTTCAAGCTGAAGAAGCGCAAGCGCTACCATCGCACCCAGGGCCACCGGCAGAATCTCACCAAGCTGCGCATCTCCGCGCTTCCCACCGCCCGTGCTGCGGCCAAGTCCGCCAGCTCCGACGACGCTGCTGAAGCGGCCGAGTAAGCCACAAGAACGTAAAGGCAGGTAGAGAAATGGCACACAAAAAAGGTCTCGGCTCGTCTCGTAACGGCCGTGATTCGCAGGCTCAGCGCCTCGGCACCAAGCGCTACGGCGGCCAGCATGTGAACGCCGGCGAGATCCTCGTCCGCCAGCGCGGCACCCACATCGCTCCCGGCGACAACGTGGGTCGCGGCAAGGACGACACCCTGTTCGCGCTTGTCGAGGGCATCGTGGAGTTCACCAAGGGCTCAAAGCATCGCGTTCATGTTCGCGCCGTGTAGAGAACGTTGTACGAGTTTCGAGGCCCCGGGCACCATCCGGGGCCTTTTTCGTATGCTTGTGAGGAGCCGAGCTTCAATCGTCATGGAGGGCGTGCGTGTCGAGTTTCACTGATTTCTCCCATATCAACGTGCGCGGAGGCGACGGCGGCGCGGGCTGCATGTCGTTTCGGCGCGAGGCCTATGTTCCCAAGGGCGGGCCCGACGGCGGCGACGGCGGGAACGGCGGCAGCGTGATCTGCGAGGCCGACGCCCAGCTCTCATCGCTCATCGACTACCGCTATAAGCATCATTTCCGCGCCGAGCGGGGCACCCACGGGCAGGGTGCGCGCAAGCATGGCCGCGACGGTGCCGACCTCGTGCTCAAAGTGCCGCTCGGCACGGTCATCCGCGAACTCGATCCTGCAACCATGAAACCGCTCTACGAGATCGCCGATCTCACGCATCCCGGCGAGCGCGTCTGCGTGGCTCCCGGCGGCGCAGGCGGTCGCGGCAACACCCATTTCGTCACGTCGGTGCGCCGGGCCCCCGCCTTCGCCGAGAAGGGCGAGCCTGCGCTCGAGCATTGGATCGAGTTCGAGATGAAGCTCATGGCCGATGCGGCGCTCGTGGGTATGCCCTCCGTCGGCAAGAGCTCCATCATCGCGCGCATCAGCGCCGCCCGACCCAAGATCGCGGACTATCCGTTCACCACGCTCGTTCCCAACCTCGGCGTGGCCCGTGCATCCGACGGCCGCTCCTTCGTCGTCGCCGACGTTCCGGGGCTCATCGAGGGCGCCAGCGCGGGCAAGGGGCTCGGCCACGAGTTCCTGCGCCACATCGAGCGCACGGCCCTCATCCTGCACGTTGTCGACCTTACCGGCGGCTTCGAGGGTCGCGACGTGATCGACGATTACGAAACCATCAACGGCGAGCTCGAGGCCTATGCCTTCGAGCTGTCCGAGCGTCCTCAGATCGTCGTGGCCAACAAGTGCGACATGCCCGGCACCGAGGAGGCGCTCGCCGCCCTCAGGCAGCGCGCCGAGCAGGACGGGCATCCCTTCTTCGCCGTCTCCGCCGTCACCGGCGAGGGGCTCGATCAGCTCGTGGCCGCATGCGCCGCCACGGTCGCCGAGCTCAGAAGCGCCATCGAGCCCGAGCCGGGCGCCGAGGGCGTTGCGAGCGTCAACGCTGCACGGGAGCGTTCGCGCGCCAAGCGCGACCAGGCGCTTTCCATCGTCGCCGAGGGCGCGGGGGCATGGCGCGTGAGCGGCGGGCAGATCGAGCGCATGGTCGTGCAGACCGATTGGGACAACGATGAGGCCGTGGCCTATCTTCAGCATCGCTTCGAACGCATGGGCCTCGATGCCGCGCTCGCCAAGATGGGCTGCGTGCACGGGGACGAGGTGCGCATCCTCGGCTATGCCTTCGCATACGAGGGCGCGGGCGATGAGGAAGCGGTTTTCATCGAAGGCGATGTTCCCGAGGGGGAGGAGTAGCATGCAATCCCCGTCTTCCGGCCTCATCGTCGTCAAGATCGGCACGACGACGCTCGTCGATGAAAACGGTCGGCTCGACCATGCCTTCATCGATAGCCTCTGCACGCAGGTTGCCGAGCTGCGCCGGCGTGGCACGCGCGTCATCATCGTCTCATCGGGCGCAGCGGCAGCCGGCCGCGAGGTGCTCGGCTTCACGACGCGCCCCGCCGACATCCCCACGCTCCAGGCGTGCGCCGCCACCGGCCAGGCCAAGCTCATCGAATCGTATGAGAAGGCCCTCGCCGGCCATGGGCTCTCCTGCGGGCAGGTGCTGCTCACGCGGCGCGACGTGGTCGACCGCGAGGGCTATCTCAACGCGCGCAACACCTTCGAGCGCCTGCTCGATCTGGGCGTCGTACCCATCGTCAACGAGAACGACACCGTTTCGGTGGCGGAGTTCACCTTCGGCGACAACGACATGCTCGGCGGCATCGTCTCCGCGCTCGTGGGCGCCGATCTCTACGTGATCCTCTCCGATGTGGAAGGGCTGTTCACCGCCGATCCCGCCACGCATCCCGAGGCGGAGCTCATCACGCGCGTCGATCATGTGGGGGAGGAGCTGCTCCGCAGCGCGGGCACGCCCTCGTCGTCGTATGGAACCGGCGGCATGTTCTCCAAGGTATCGACAGCGCGCATGATGATGGCCGCCGGCATCCCCACGTTCATCTGCAAGGGGCGCACGCCCGGATGCCTCATCGCGAGCGTCGAGGGAACCGCCCGGGGAACGCTGTTCAAGCACGACGGCGCAACCGGCCACGAGAATTCCCATAAGCTGTGGATCGGCCTCGCCGAGGTTCCCCAGGGCACGATCACGCTCGACGAGGGCGCCACGAAGGCCATCCTCTCGCAAGGAGCCTCCGTCCTTCCCGTGGGCGTGAGCTCGTGCACGGGGTCGTTCAAGGAGGGCGACGTCGTCGACGTGCACTCCTTCGACGGCCTGCTCATCGGACGCGGCACCGCAGGATACGATGCGGATGACCTTGCGCGCTTCAAGGGCCTCAAGCTCGACGTGATCGCGCGTTTTGCGGGCGATCAGGGCGCGCATCCCGCGATACACCGTAACGACCTGCTCATTTTCTAAGGAGGTCCCACGCGTATGCCCCGACCTATCGACATGTTCGATCTTCCCCGCGTTGGAAGCGACCCGCAGCGCATCTATCGGCTCGGCATCATGGGCGGCACCTTCGATCCCATCCACAACGGGCACCTGGTCGCCGCCGAGCAGGCCTTCGACGACCTGGACCTCGACCTTGTGGTGTTCATGCCCGCCGGCAGGCCCGCTTTCAAACTCGACAAGCAGGTCACCTCGGGCGAAGACCGCTACGCCATGACCCTGCTCGCAACCTCCGACAACCCGCACTTCACGGCATCGCGGTTCGAGATCGATCGCGACGGCGTGACCTATACGGCGGACACGCTGCGTCTCATGCGCGGCCTGTACACCGATAACGTGCGCTTCTATTTCATCACCGGCGCCGACGCCATCGCCGATATCGTCGCGTGGCGCGATGCGGACGATATCGCCAAGCTTGCGCACCTCGTCGCGGCCACGCGCCCCGGCTACGATCTCTCCCATGCCAAGCAGGTCATCGACGAGTCGGGCCTCGATTTCGATGTCACCTATCTGGAGATCCCCGCGCTCGCCATCTCATCGACGGATCTGCGCATGCGTGCCGAGCTCGGGCAGAGCCTGCGCTACCTCACGCCCGATTCCGTGACGGGATATATCCGCAAGCATGGCCTCTACGACGTTCGCAACACCCGCCGCCAGTATCCCAAGGAGTAGATGCGCCATGGACGAGCCCTCTCAAGCAGCAGCGCAGCTCATCGCGCGTATCGAGGAGGACGTCGCCCGCCAGCTGGGCGGCAAGCCGAAGCGCCTCGCGCATTCGTGTCGTGTCGCCGAGACGGCCGTGGAACTTGCGCGCGCCTACGGCGTCGATGAGACGCGGGCGCGCATCGCGGGCCTTCTGCACGACTACGCCAAGGCCTATCCAGCATACGTGCAGGTTGAGAAGGCCCGTGCGCTCGGGCTCGACTTCGGGTGCGAGCTCGCGCTCGTGACGCCCATCCTTCACGGACCCATCGCCGCACGCGAGCTTGCAGCCATCTATCCCGAGCTCGAAGCCGAGATCTTCCAGGCCATCGAACGCCACACCGTCGCTGCGGCGGATATGGGGCCCCTCGATATGGTCATCTACGTTGCCGACGCGCTCGAGCCGGGCCGCCCGTCGAATCCGGGCATCGAGCGCCTGCGCGCCGCAGTCGGCACGGCGCGCCTCGACGAGCTGTTCTTCAAAACGTTCTCGGGCAGCATCGCCTATGTGATCGAAACGGGACGCTTTCTCTGGCCGGGGACGGTTGAGACGTATAATCACTATGTATCCCGACGCTCCCAACGAAAGGATCTTCATGGCATACACCTCGCTTGAGCTTGCCAAGGTCGCGGTATACGCCGCCGACGCCAAAAAAGCGACCGACATAGAGCTGATCGATCTCTCCAAGCTGAGCGACGTCTGCGATTACTTCCTCATCGTGTCGGCGGCCAACGCGCGCCTCGCCGACGCGCTCGTCGATGAGATCGAGGAGAAGGTCTTCAAGAACTGCGGAGCCAAGCCCCTCTCCATCGAAGGCAGGGCAGGGCTCGCATGGGTGCTCATGGACTACGGATCGGTGGTCGTGCACGTGTTTCTGCCCGAGACGCGCGACTTCTACCGCCTCGAACGCCTGTGGGGCGAAGCTCCGCGCGTCGACCTCGATCTCTAGCGTCCGCACGCACAACGGGCTGCGGCTATTCGGTCGATTTACCCATGGGCGCCGTGTCCGATACGTGCTTCGAGAAGCGCAGGTCGCGGCCGTAGGAGATAGCTTCATCTCCGAAGCGCTCGCGCACGAGGTCGGTTGCCGTCGAGAGCTTGCGCAGCGCGGCGTCGCGCGGCGTCGCTCCGTCGCAATCGAAGAGCCGCGCCGTTGCGGGAGTCTCGTCGAAATGCGAGAGGCCCACGCCGATAAGGCGGACGGGCTGCCCCGGACTCCACACCTTCGCGAGCAGCTCGCAGGCGGCGGGGCCGAAGACATGCTCGTCGTCGGTGGGCGCCGCGAGACGCGTCTGCGCCGTATGCAGGCTGGTGGGGGAGTGCTTGATCTTGAGCGTGACCGTGCTCCCCTTGATGCGTTTCTTCCTGAGCCGTCTGCCCGTCATGGCTGCGATATGCAGCACGGCCGCCTCTATCTCATCGCAATCGAGCAGGTCGGTCTCGAACGTGCGCTCGCACGACACGGACTTGGGCGCGAGCTCCTCGTAGGCGGACGATACGGCGCTGCCGTCGATGCCCGCCGCGCGCAGGCGCATGGTGTGCGCAGCGGATCCAAGCGCACGCGCGAGCTCCTGCTCGTCTGCGCGGGCGAGCTCGCCGAGCGTCTTGATGCCCAGCTGGCCCAAGGCCTTCTCGGCCGCGCTTCCGATCCCGCTCAGGGCGCGTATGGGCATCGGCGCGAGAAACGACTGCTCGGTTCCGGGGAACACCACGGTGAGGCCGCGCGGCTTATCGCGCTCGGAGGCGATCTTCGCGATGCTCTTGCTGGTTCCCAAACCGATCGAGCAGCTGATGCCCAGCTCGGATACGCGTTGCTGGATGCGCGCACACACTTGGTAGGGTTCCTCGGGCGCGTAGCGGCCCGGCGTGATGTCGAAGAACGCCTCGTCGATGGAGACCTGCTCCACGAGCGGCGTCTCATCGGTGAGGATGGCCATGACCTGGGCGCTCATCTCACGGTAGCGCGCGAAGTTGCCGCTTGTCCAGATGGCATCGGGGCAGAGGCGGGCGGCCGTGGCCGATGCCATGGCGGAATGGACGCCAAAGCGACGCGCCTCGTAGGATGCCGTTGAAACGACCCCGCGCTTTGCAGGCGATCCGCCTACGATGACGGGACGGTCGCGCCACGCGGGGTGGTCGAGCTGCTCCACCGACGAGAAGAAAGCGTCGAGGTCGAGAAGGCCGATGGCCTTTCCGCGCCACGCGAGGCGTTCGGTCTGTGAGCTGGAATCGAACATGTGTTCATTATACACGCCGATCAGCCGAGGCGGCGGTCGGCACCGGAACCGCAGAATGTGTCGGCCGATGCGCCCGCGCTCGGAGTGGTATGCACATACCGTTTATGGAAGAATATATCTTCGAGGTTTCATCCGCAATCCCCAGGCATTCCGCTCCGATAAGGAGGTTCGAGGAGCATGAAGCTGCTCCCATCGCTTCTGCGGCGGCGCACGGCGCATCTTCTCGCCGCCATCCTGCTTGCAATCTTGGGCTCGCTCGCCGCCCTGCTCCCGGCGCTCTTCCTGCAGCGCCTCATCGACGACGGCTTCTCTGCGGCGGATTTCGGGCAGATCGTGCTCTGGGCGGGCTGCATCGCTGCGGCAGCCGTGGTGCAGAGTCTGCTCAACGTGGCGTCCACCAGGCAGTTCGCCGTCATCGGGCAGACGGTGGCGGCGGAGTACCGCAATGCGGTGGTCGACAAGCTCCTGTCGCTTCCGGTCAACTTCCTCTCGGATAAGGGGAGCGGATATGTCGCCTCGCGCGTGGGGGAGGCGGGCCAGATCTCGCTCCTGTTCAATCCGGCCAACTTCGGCTGGCTCGGCTCGCTCATCCAAGCGGTGCTCGCCATCGCGATCCTCGCCTCGATGGATGCCGTCATCCTGGCCGCGGCGCTCATCCCCTGCCTTCTGCTCGCCCTGCTCGTCGCGTCGGCCATATCGGCATTCCGCAAAGCCATCGACGAGTCCTTGGAGGCGGGCGCCGATTGGTCCGGCAAGCTCAACGAGACGGTGAGGGGGCGCGAGGAGGTCAGGGTGAGCGGGGGCGCCGAGCACGAGCGCACGAGCATGTCCGCCCGCGGGGAGCGGCTCAAGGAGACCGACATCCGGCTGAGCGTCGTCTCGGGGGTGACGACGGAATCCGTGAAGGTGTTCGCCGCGATCATGCAGGCCCTGGTCTACGTGCTCTGCGGATGGCGGCTCGTGCATGGGTCCGTCACGCTCGGGCAGACCATCGTCTTCGCCCAATATGTGGGAAAGGTTTACGCGCCCATCGTCGGAGCCATGTCGCTGGCCTTCACGGTCCAGCCCGCGTTGGAGGCCACGCGCCGTATAGACGAAGCCTTCTTCGGCGCCGAGGATGCCGCAGGCGGGAACGTTGCCATCTCGGGTGCGGTACATGGGATCGAGGTGTCCGGGCTCTCCTTCTCCTATCCCGGGTCCGACCGGCGCCTGTTCGGCGGCCTCTCCTTTTGCGCGCATAGTCCGTCCCTCGTCGTCGTGCGAGGGGGCAACGGCAGCGGCAAGACCACGCTCGTCAAGATCCTCCTCAAGCTCATCGGCGGATACGACGGCTCCATCCGGGTGGACGGAGTCGATCTCGCGGACATCGACGAGGCGAGCTGGCTCGCGCGGTGCGCCTGCGTGTCGCAGCGCCCCTTCGTCTTCAACGACACCATCCGCAGCAACGTCGTCTACGGCATGGACCAGGTGGACGGGGAGGACTATCTTCGCGCACTCGAGCAGTCCGGCGTGGCCGAGATCGTGTCGCGCCTTCCGGAAGGCGATGCGACCATGGTGGGCGAGGACGGATACGCCCTCTCGGGCGGGGAGCGCCAGAAGCTGTCGTTGGCCCGTGCCCTCGTACGCCATGCGGACGTCCTTATCCTCGACGAGCCGACGACGAACCTCGATGCCGATGCCGTTCGCGAGCTGGAGCGGCTCGTCGGGGAACTGGCTCAGCGCAAGCTCGTGTTCGTGATCGACCATTCGGATGCGTTCGACCGCGCCGACGCGCAGATCCTGTCGATCGGCGGGTCTGCGTGAGGGACATGGGCGCCCCGTGCGCCCGCCACACCAAATAATCAAAATAGGCGATCCCCGAGCTTGCGATACGGGGTTTATGTCGTAGAATGATTAGTTGCTGTATGGCTTGCGGTGCAGCCAACCCCATCATCCCGCGCACCGCCCGTCTAGAGGAGTTTTCATTGGCAGTTAAGATTCGTCTGGCCCGTCATGGCGCCAAGAAGCACCCGTATTACCGCGTTGTCGTGGCCGATTCCCGCATGCCCCGCGATGGCCGCTACATCGAGGAGGTAGGCAAGTACAACCCCGTCGTCACGCCCAAGGTCATCTCCCTCGACCTCGAGAAGATCGACGCTTGGGTTGCCAAGGGCGCCCAGCTCTCCGGTGCCGTCACGGCTCTCGTCAAGGCTTCCCGCGAAGGTGCTCCCGTCGCCGATAAGAAGGTCAAGCTTTCCAAGAAGGCTGCCGCAAAGGCTGCCGAGGAAGCCGCTGCCGCAGCAGAAGCTGCCGCCGAGGAGCCTGCTGCCGAAGAAACCGCCGAGTAGCGAGGTTTTCATGGACACACCTGAGACCGTCGAGGTCGATCAGGCTGCAGCCGCGATGCCTTCCGATAAGGTCGCCGACCTTGTGGAGTACATCGTGTGCGGTTTGGTTGACGACGAGGACGCGGTCGCGCTCGATGTCACCGACGGGTCTTCCGGCGCGCTGATCGAAGTCAGCTGCGCCGAGGAGGATGCCGGCAGGATCATCGGGCGGCGCGGTCGCACCATCAAGGCAATCCGCACGCTTGCCCGAGCTCTCGGCCAGCGTGTCGGCACGGAGGTCGAAGTCGAGGTTCTCGGCTAGATCGTCATGCGGACTCGTTGGAAGTCGATAGCGCGCGTGGTCAAGACGCATGCAAGATTCGGGGAGGTCGTGGTCGCATCCGTCCACGGCCTTCCTCCGCTCTTGCGTGCAGGCATGGAGGTCGCCCTCGTGCCGCCCTCGCTTGCAACGAACCGCTACCTCGTGGTTGCGCGTGCGGGGCGTTCCGACAGAGCCTCGCAGCTCGTAGCGTTCGAGGGCGTGGATTCCATCGGAGAAGCCCGCGAGCTCGTGGGCAAGACCCTGCTCGTCCGCATGGACGACCTTCCGAGCACCATAGACCTGCTCGATAAGGACGAGCTGGTCGGGCGCAGCGTCACCGACTCCCGCCTGGGCTACCTCGGAACCGTGTCATCGGTGCTCGCCGGTCCGTCGCAAGACGTGTACGTGCTCGACGGGCCCCGCGGCGAGCTGCTCGTTCCCATCCTTCCCGAGTTCGTGCTCTCATCGGATGGCGATGCCATCGAGCTCGCGCTTCCCGACGGCGTGCTCGCCGTACGCGGGGAGTGATGTCCCCATGAAGCGCTACGAGACGCTCTCGGTCTTTCCCGAGGTCTTCGAGCCGTACCTGTCGTCGTCGATCATGGGCCGTGCGCGCGCGAAGAGCCTGTTCGACTTCCATGCGTACAATCTGCGCGATTGGACGCATGACCGCCATAATACGGTGGACGACGCGCCCTTCGGCGGCGGTCAGGGCATGCTCATGAAGCCCGAGCCCATCTTCGAGGCCGTCGAGGACATCCAGGGACTCTTCCCCGAGCCGGCCCACGTGGTGTTCTTCTCGCCCGTCGGCGCTCCGTTCTCGCAGAGGGCGGCCGAACGCTTGGCGGATCGCGAGCGCATCCTCTTCGTATGCGGACGCTACGAGGGCATGGACGAGCGCGTGTATGCGTTGGCCGACGAGGTCATCTCGCTCGGCGATTTCGTGCTCACCGGCGGCGAGCTGCCGGCGCTCTGCGTCATCGACGCCCTCGTGCGGCTCATCCCCGGTGCGCTCGGCGATGAGATGAGCGCCCACGACGAGTCGTTTTCCGCTGGGCTGCTCGAATACGCGCAGTACACGCGTCCTGCCGAGTATCGCGGTATGAGGGTGCCCGAGGTGCTGCTCTCGGGCGACCACCAGGCCGTCGACGACTGGCGCCGCGCGTCGGCGATCGAGCGCACCCGGCGCTTCAGACCCGATCTCTTCGCGTCCTATCTGGAAGGAGGCGGCTATGACCCGACCGACCCGCATGAGGGGTGACGACGCCCCCGGCCAAGAGCGCGGCTCGAGCTTCCTCACGACGATACTCGTCGCCATCGTGCTCACGGCCCTGGTGCGCCTCTTCATCATCGACTCGTTCGAGATCCCCTCGGGTTCCATGGAGCAGACCATCCGTGTGGGCGACCGCGTCATCGGCGAGAAGATCTCCTATCTGTTCCGCAGCCCCGAGGTGGGGGAGATCGTCACCTTCGTGCATGAGCGGGGCGGCGAGACCAACATCCTCATCAAGCGCGTCATCGCAACCGAAGGCCAGACCGTGGATCTGCGCGATGGCGTGGTCTACGTGGACGGCATCGCGCTCGACGAGCCCTACACGCAGGGGCTGCCCACCTACCCGCTTCAATCCGACGACCCCTCGATCGTCTATCCCTACACCGTTCCGCACGGGTGCATCTTCGTCATGGGCGATAATCGCACCAATTCCCGCGACTCGCGCGCCATAGGGCCGGTGCGCGTGGAGGATGTGAGCTCCCATGCGGTGATCATATTCTGGCCCCCCGAGGATATTGCTACGATATAGGCTGTTTGCTTTGGGCAAGGAAAGGCGCGCCGATGAATGCTGATGCTCTGACGTTCCAAGATATGATCTCAGCGCTGGAGAGGTACTGGGCATCCCAAGGGTGCACGGTCATGCAGCCCTACGACTCCGAAGTGGGCGCCGGCACGTTCCATACGGCGACCGTGCTGCGCAGCCTGGGGCCGGCGGCATGGCGCACGTGCTATCCGCAGCCCTGCCGCCGTCCGGCCGACGGCCGCTATGGCGAGAACCCCAACCGCATGCAGCACTATTACCAGTTCCAGGTCATCTTGAAGCCGTGCCCGCAGGACTCGCAGGAGCTGTATCTGGGATCGCTCGCGGCCATCGGGCTCGACCCCGCCGAGCATGACGTGCGTTTCGTCGAGGACGACTGGGAAAGCCCCACGCTGGGCGCCTGGGGTCTCGGCTGGGAGGTATGGCTCGACGGCATGGAGGTCACGCAGTACACCTATTTCCAGCAGGTGGGCGGCATCGAGGTCGATCCCGTGCCCGTCGAGATCACCTACGGCCTCGAGCGCATCGCGATGTACATCCAGGGCGTCGATTCGGTGTTCGACCTCATCTGGTCGTATCTGCCCGACGGCACGCCCATGACCTACGGCGACGTCTTCCTCGAGAACGAGCGCGAGTTCTCCGCATACAATTTCGAGGTTGCCAATGTCGAGATGATGCGCGCCAAATTCGAGGACTACGAGGCCGAGTGCCATGCGTGCCTTGAGGCGGGGCTTCCGCTTCCCGCCTACGACTGCGTTATGAAGTGCAGCCACGCGTTCAATCTGCTCGATTCGCGCGGCGCCATCTCGGCCACCGAGCGCGCGAACTACATCCTGCGCGTGCGCACCCTCGCCAAGGCATGCTGCGAATCTTATCTGGAGTTGGTCGCCTCGCGTGCCGGCGCTTCCGGCGAGGAGGTGGCCTAACATGACGGAGACCCGCGATTATCTGCTCGAGATCGGCACCGAGGAAATGCCTTCCGCGCCGCTCATGAACGCCCAGAAGCAGCTGCAGACGCTGGTTGCGCGCGGCCTCGATGAGGCGGGGCTCGCACATGGCGCCGTCCGCACCCTCTCGACGCCCCGCCGCCTCGCCGTCATCGTCGAGGCATGCGCCACGGCAACCGAGGAGATCCACGATGTCAAGCGCGGTCCTGCGGTCGAGATCGCCTTCGATGCGGACGGCAATCCCACCAAGGCGGCTCTCGGCTTCGCCCGCAAGTGCGGCGTCGAGGCCGATGCCCTCGTGCGCCGCACCGACACCGACGGGCGGACGTACGTCTTCGCCGAGAAGAGCATTCCGTCCGCGCCCGCGCTTCCCCTGCTCGCGGCGCTCAGCGAGCGCGTGATCGGCTCGCTCGAGTGGCCCAACTACCGCAGCCAGCGCTGGGGGAGCGAGCATGCCGGCTTCGTGCGGCCCATCCGCTGGATCTGCGCGCTGCTCGGCGGCGACGTCGTTCCCGTGTCCTACGCCGACGTGACGAGCGGCAACACCACGCGCGGGCATCGCGTGCTCGGCCCCGGCGAGCATGTGGTCGCGGAGCCCGCCGTCTACGAGCAGGTGCTCGAGAGCTGCTGCGTGCTCGGGGAGCAGCGCCGCGCGGAGGTCATCCGCGCGGGCATCGCATCCGTCGAGGCGGAGCGTCATGGCGCGCACGTCGATACGCCCCAGCGCATCTTCGACGAGGTGGTGAACCTCTGCGAATGGCCCTCCATCGTCGTCGGGTCCTTCGATGAGGCGTTCCTCGCAGTGCCCCATGAAATCATCGTCGAGGCGATGCTCAAGCATCAGCGCTATTTCCCCATCCATGCGCCGGATGGTTCGCTCACGCGCGAGTTCGTGATCGTCTCGAACGCAGATCCTGCGGTCAACGGCACCGTGCGTGCGGGCAATGAGCGCGTGGTGCGCCCGCGCCTCGACGATGCCAAGTTCTTCTACGACGAGGACCTGAAGATCGGCCTCGAGACGTTCCGTGCACGTCTCTCCCAGGTGATCTTCCAAAAGCGCTTGGGCACCATGCTCCAAAAGTCCGAGCGCATGGAAGCGCTTGCCCGTGAGACGGCGATGCGGGCAACGGGCGATGACGAACTCGCTTCCCTCGCCGCACGCGCTGCGCATCTCGCCAAGGCCGATCTCGTTTCGCAGGCCGTCGTCGAGTTCCCGAGCCAACAGGGCGTCATGGGCGGCTACTATGCCGCCTCCCAGGGCGAGCCCGCCGCCGTTGCGGAGGCGATCTCCCAGCACTACCGCCCGCGCTTTGCAGGAGACGAGATGCCCGAGGGCGCCGTGGGCAAGGCCGTGGCCATCGCCGACAAGCTCGACACGGTCTGCGGCATCTTCGCCATCGACGAGCCGCCCACCGGCTCGTCCGATCCCTATGCGGTGCGCCGTGCGGCCATCGGCATCATCGCCATGCTGCGCACTCTCGAGCGCGTTCCGCTCGCCGCCCTCATCGATGTCGCGCTGCGCTCATATGCCGAGCAGGGCATCGAGTTCGATTTCGATGCCACGGCCGCCAAGGTGGCGTCGTTCTTCGCCACGCGCCTCGCCGGCATCGCACGCGAGGAGGGCATCTCCGTCGACACCATCGAGGCGGTGTCGGCCGTGGGCGTCATCGATCCCGACGAGTTCATCCGCCGCGCCCGCGCCCTCGAGGACGCCCGCTCGAACGCGCCCGAGCTCTTCGACGATCTGGCGACCGCCTACGCTCGCGCGGCGCATCTCGCCGACGCCTCGCTCGGCTCAGCGGTGAACGAGACGATCCTCGGCGATGCCGAGCGAGCGCTTCTCGTGGCATGCGCATCCGGCGAGCGTTCGGTCGAAGATGCCCTCGCGCACGGCGATTATGATGCCGCTTGCAAGGCTCTCGCCGAATTAAGGGAGCCAATCGACCGTTTCTTTGATGACGTGATGGTCATGGACGAGGACACTGTAGTAAGGGAGAACCGTCTGAGGCTGCTCAACCGGTTCACCGAAGTCTTCGCGGATGTTGCCGATATCGGCTGCCTCTCCAAGAAGTAACATGGTACGTGTCCGTACGCGATGAGAGAAGGACGAGTAATGGCCGAACAGCTCGATGACATCTTCATGCACGCCAAACCCGTGGTCTATATCCTTTCGGATTCGCGCGGCGAGACGGCAAACGCCGTCGTTCGTGCGGCCGCAGCCCAGTTCAAAGACGGCTCCATCGACATCGTGCGCCTGTCCAACATCCGCGACGTCGATACCGTTACCGAGTATTTCGAGGAGAACTTCCGCCCCGAGACCTCCTGCGCGGTGTTCCATACGTTCGCCGACGGCGTGCTGCGCCGCGAGATCCGCCGTGAGCTCGATCGTATCGGCATTCCCTCGATCGACCTGCTCGGCCCCGCCGTCACGGTCATCTCGACGCTCACGGGCGATGCACCCTCCCACGAGGTGGGCGCCATCTACCGCAATCATGCATAGGTTTTCTGCGTAACTTGGCCTTATATCTCTGTAAGACGTTGCAAAAGAGGGCCCTAAGCGGGCTCTCTTGCTTTAGAATACCGTAGAAGGAGACGCATCGCGCCTCCTGAGATCATGCCTGTCCAATCGTGTTTTATGTTCGAAAAGGGAGAAACTATGGCAGAAAAACACGTGTACCGCTTCGGGTTCGACGAGAACGGCAACAACGTAACCGAGGTTGCCGGCGCCTCCGTCAACGAGGCCAAGTGGATCACGGGCGGCAAGGGCGCCAACCTTGCCGAGATGGCCAACATCGGCCTTCCTGTCCCCAGCGGCTTCACCATCACCTGTCAGACCTGCGTCGACTACTCCAGCGCCGGCAACGTCTGGCCCGAGGGCGTTCTCGAGGAGATCGACGAGTACCGCAAGGATCTTGAGAAGCGCATGGGCAAGAAGCTCGGCGACAACGATGATCCGCTGCTCGTCTCCGTCCGTTCCGGCGCTCCGTTCTCCATGCCCGGCATGATGGATACCGTGCTCAACCTCGGCCTCAACGACGACTCCGTCCAGGGCCTCATCAAGCAGACCGGCAACGCGCGCTTCGCGTACGACTCCTACCGCCGCTTCGTCCAGATGTTCTCCGACGTCGTCATGGGCGTTTCGGGACAGCTCTTCGAGGACGCCATCACCGCCATGAAGGCCGAGAAGGGCGTCAAGCTCGACACCGACCTCGATGCCGACGACCTGAAGGAGCTCGTCGCACGCTTCAAGAAGATCTTCGCCGACAACGTCGACGTTGAGAAGTACCCCGAGGTCAACGAGGGCGGCACCATCGTCTTCCCGCACGATCCGCTGGTCCAGCTCCGCCTTGCCGAGCAGGCCGTCTTCGGCTCCTGGAACACCGACCGCGCCATCCTCTACCGCAAGCAGAACAAGATCGACGATTCCCTCGGAACCGCCGTCAACGTCCAGGTCATGGCCTTCGGCAACAAGGGCGAGACCTCGGCTACCGGCGTCGCTTTCACGCGCAACCCGGCCGACGGCACCAACGAGCGCTACGGCGACTATCTGGTCAACGCCCAGGGCGAGGACGTCGTGGCGGGCATCCGCAACACCGAGCCCATCGCCAAGCTCCCCACCGAGCCCGGCCTCGAGGCCGCCGGCACCGAGCTCTTCCACGTCTTCGAGATCCTCGAGGATCACTATGCCGACATGATGGACGTCGAGTTCACCATCGAGCAGGGCAAGCTCTACATGCTGCAGACCCGCGTGGGCAAGCGCACGGCGCTTTCCGCCCTCAAGGTCGCCATCCAGATGTACGAGGAGGGCCGCATCACCAAGGAGCAGGCCGTCATGCGCGTCGCTCCCGACCAGCTCGACCAGCTTCTCCACCCGCAGTTCGACGCTGCCGACATCAAGGGCCGCGACGTTCTCGCCATGGGCCTCAACGCCAGCCCTGGCGCTGCCGTGGGCGCCGTGGTGTTCTCGTCCGCCGACGCCGAGGCCTTCGCCGAGGCCGGCAAGCCCTGCATCCTCGTGCGCTGGGAGACCACGCCCGACGACCTCAACGGCATGGTTGCCGCAGAGGGCATCCTGACCTCCCATGGCGGCAAGACCTCCCACGCCGCCGTCATCGCGCGCGGCATGGGCGCTCCGTGCGTCTGCGGCGTCGAGGCGCTCCAGATCGACGCCCCCAACAAGGTGTGCACCGTCGCCGGCACCGACATCGTGCTCCACGAGGGCGACATCATCTCCATCGACGGCACCACGGGCAACGTCTACCTGGGCGAGGCCAAGCTCGTCCGTCCCGAGCTCGGCGGCGACCTCCAGACCATCCTGGAGTGGGCCGACGAGATCCGCCTCGATCCCGAGCGCGGCCGCGTGATGGGCGTGCGCGCCAACGCCGACAACCCCGAGGATGCCCGCCTCTCCCTCGAGAACGGCGCCGCCGGCATCGGCCTGTGCCGCACCGAGCACATGTTCCTCGGCGAGCGCAAGGACCTCATCCAGTCCTTCATCCTCGCCAACGACGAGGCCACCAAGACCGATGCCCTCACCAAGCTGGGCGAGGCCCAGAAGGGCGACTTCCTCCAGATGTTCAAAGTCATGGCAGGTCTTCCCGTCATCGTCCGCCTGCTCGATCCGCCGCTGCACGAGTTCCTCGATTCCCCGCGCGAGCTCGAGGTCGAGATCGCCAAGGCCGAAGCCGCCGGCGAGGACTGCACCGCCAAGCGTGCCCTGCTCAAGCGTCTCGACTCCTTCCAGGAGGCCAACCCCATGCTCGGCACCCGCGGCTGCCGCCTCGGCATGCTCTATCCCGAGCTCAACCACATGCAGTTCAAGGCCATCGCGTCCGCTGCCGCCGAGCTCAAGCTCGAGGGCGTCGACGCGCGTCCCGAGATCATGATCCCGCTCGTGGCCTTCGTCGAGGAGCTTAGCGGCCTGCGCGAGCTCTGCGAGGCCGACATCGCCGAGGTCGAGGCGGAGTACGGCGTCAAGCTCGATATCGAGATCGGCACCATGATCGAGCTTCCGCGCGCCTGCGCCGTGGCCGATGAGATCGCCGAGTACGCCGACTTCTTCTCCTTTGGCACCAACGACCTCACGCAGACCGTCCTCGGGTTCTCCCGCGACGATGTCGAGGCATCGTTCATGCCGCTCTACCTCGACAAAAAGATCGTCAAGTCCAACCCGTTCGCGACGGTCGATCCGGGCGTTGCCAAGTTCGTGAAGATGGGCGTCGATGGCGGACGCGCCACCAAACCCGAGCTCACCATCGGCGTGTGCGGCGAGACCGGCGGCGATCCCGAGTCCATCGACATCTACTACGATCTCGGTCTCACCTATGTGTCCTGCTCGCCGTTCCGCGTGCCCATCGCGCGTCTTGCGGCTGCGCAGGCCAAGCTCAAGGGCAACGGCGGCCCCGCTACGATCTAGGCGTTTCGCCCGCGTCTGCAGCTAACATGAAGGAGGGGAGCGAAGGCTTCCCTCCTTCATTTTCGTTCATGCTGCGACTGCACCTTGCACCGCAGCGCCGTCCGCCGCTTCGACGATCCTGGATCCACAGGATCTTGGTGACAACGAACCCTGCATCATCGATCACCGCTCCAGGCGCTCGGGCACCATACACGTGAAATCGCCGGAATGGCATAATTTTCCGCTTTTCTGCCGATTTTGGGGCTCGATTCTCCATCGGGTGGAAAGAGCACTCGCATGTGCGCAGGTCAGACGGCCCGTGAATGCGACCCCGTTTTTTCCGGCACCGTTTTTCGGCAGAAAAGCGGAAAATTATGCCATTCCGGCGATTTCACGTGTATGCCGCTTTGTGAAGCGGCGTGCTGCAGCGGGCCCCTCGTTCTCCGAGCAGATCGATTTTAATCCGATGCCCTTGAGCAAGTTGGAGTAGTGCCGGCGAATAGCATCGAAGCGTGCATACGTCACCTATAATGTATGGATAGCATCAAGAGAGAAGCCGCCGAAAGCGGGTTGAACGTCGAGAAGTATGGGGAGCGAACCATGTTCGAGACAACGCGGCACGACATCGAAGCTCGTGAGAGCGCCTACCTTTCGCCCGAAGCCTGCCGCTCTGCCCGGTCTGCCGGCCGTGCACGGCCTGAGCCGGGCGATCCCTACCGTACGGAGTTTCAGCGCGATCGCGACCGCATCCTTCACTGCAAGAGCCTCAGGCGCCTCGCCCATAAGACGCAGGTGTTTCTCGCTCCCGAGGGCGACCACTACCGCACGCGCCTCGTCCATACGCTCGAGGTCGCGCAGATCGCGCGGTCCATCGCGCGATCGCTTGCGCTTAACGAGGATCTGACCGAGGCCATCGCGCTCGGGCATGATCTGGGACATACGCCGTTCGGCCACTGCGGCGAGAAGGCGCTCTCCGCGGCGATGCGGTCCTGGCGGGGCCGCGAGCTTGGCATCGACGTGCAGACGGAGCTGTTCCAGCATAACCTGCAGAGCGCTCGCATCGTCGAGGTGCTCGAACGCGACGGCCAAGGGCTCAACCTCACGCACGAGGTGGTCGACGGCATCCGCAACCATACGGGGGATGCCCGCGCCGCCACGGCGGAGGGCCGCCTCGTGGCCCTGTCCGACCGTATCGCCTACGTCGTGCACGACATCGACGATGCCGAGCGCGCCCGGCTGCTCAGCGAAAGCGACCTGCCCGGAGAGTTCACCAGCGTGCTCGGTTCCACCTCGTCGGAGCGCATCGAGACCATGGTGCTCGATGTCATCGAGAACAGCGCGCAGGCGGGCGATGTCGTCATGAGCGAGCGCGTGCGCGCCGCCATGATGGGGCTCAGGCGTTTCCTCTTCGAGAACCTCTACACCCGAGGCGATGCCAAGCACGAGGAACCCAAGGCAGCAGCCATGATCTTCGAGCTCTTCGACCATTTCATCGACCATATCGACGAGGTCCCGGATGAATACACGGTGCACGATGCCGATCATCCCGACGTCCAGGTTGCGGACTATGTTGCGGGCATGACCGACCGGTACGCCATCCGGGTTTTCGAAACGCTCAAGATCCCGCGATCGTGGAAGCGGTGACGCAGTATGGTCAAAGCAAGGATATCAGGCATCATCGGCATCATCGCGAGCCTGGCGTTCGTCGCGCTGGGCGTCTATGCGATCCTCTTCGTCTTGAACGACATCGGCGCACCGCCTGCAGGGGAAGGCGATCCCGGATCTCCCGAGGTGCAGCAGGAGCTCACGGTCAAGGACTTCTCCGAGTATACCTGGGATGAGGTCGCGCAGATCGCCGCGTTGATGGAGGCAGCGCCCGACGAAGCGCAGGGGCGCGACATAGCTGCGCACTACGGCCTTATCGAATCCGACGGCTCGCTCACTTCGTCGATGCACCGCCTCGAGCTCGCCAACGGGGTCGTCGCCGACGTGCGGCTCGTGGGCGTGTTCCACGATATCGATGCGTCCACCGGCAGAAAAGCCGCCCTCACCTTCATGGTGAGCCCCATCGATATGAGGCGCGTCAATCCCGAGGCCTCGAGTGCGGGAGGATGGGCTGGAAGCGAGCTGCGCGCGTGGCTCAACGGGGAGGCGCTCGAGCTGTTTCCCGACGACCTCGTGCCGCATATCGTGACCGTGCGCAAGACGGCCAACAACACGGGTAAGACCTCGGATGTTGCGGCGGTAAGCCCCGTCGATGACACGCTGTGGCTGTTCTCGTGCCGCGAGGTATGCGGCGAGATCACCTGGCTCGCCGACGAGTTCGATTATCTGTCCTCTGGCGAGGATGCCATGCTCAATGCCGAGGGGACGCAGTACGAGGCGTTCATCCAGGCGGGCGTTGACCAGCACAGCGATTCGGCGAGCTACCTCGTCATGTACCTGCAGGGCAAGGCCGTGCCCTGGTGGTACCGCACACCCTACGCCTTCGAATTCCTCGCAACAACCGACGACACGTTCTATCAGGTCACGTCCTCGGGATATGCGCGCGCCGTCAATGTGGCAAACGACCAGGCGGGGATCGTCGTGGGGTTCTGCCTCTAGGCGCCCGGAGCGCCTGCCCGCGCGATTCAGGCAAACCGAAAGTTGTCCTTGCCCATCGTGCTGCGTACGCCTATAATTCATCTTTGCGTGTAAACCTATGTGTCGCGTCATGTTCCGTACGGCGGCACCTCTAGAGACGAGGAAAAGAGAATGGACTACATCCGCGCTATCGAGCGTCAGCAGATCAGGGACGATATTCCCGAGGTCAAAGTTGGCGACAACGTCAAGGTTCACTATAGGATCAAAGAGGGCGACCGCTCCCGCGAGCAGGTCTTCCAGGGCGATGTCATCCGTATGAGCGGTTCCGGCGCCCGCGAGACGTTCACCGTCCGCAAGGTCAGCTTCGGTGTGGGCGTCGAGCGCACCTTCCCGCTGCACAGCCCCAAGATCGCGAAGCTCGAGGTTGTCCGTCATGGCGACGTCCATCGCGCCAAACTCTACTACCTGCGCGATCGCATCGGCAAGGCCGCTCGTATCCGCGAGAAGCGCAACTAACGCCTTACGGTTTTTCCACCTGCAAGGATGCGCAAACAGGCGTGGCCGTCACGGTCGCGCCTGTTTTTCATATCAGCGCTGGATTGTGGGTGGCACAGCCCGCAGGACCATGGCGGTTCGGCGCCACGGCCCATGCGTAATTTGCTACGATCGGGTTATGCCAAGCTCAGCAAAGGACATAGCGGCGCGTTTTGCCTCGGCCTCCGACGAGGAGCTCGATGTGCTGCTCGCACGCTATGCAGAAGATCCGCGTGCACAGGTTCGACGGGCCGCCTTGCGCGCCGTGAAGATGCGCGACGCGCTTCGGGTAGAGCGGGAGCGCGTAGCCCTGCTCTACCGACGGCAGCGGGATATATCCGGCGGCATCGTCATCGGCGTCGACGAGGTGGGGAGGGGAGCGGTCGCCGGCCCGCTCACCGTGTGCGCCCTCTGCCTCCCCTCCGAGCCCCTTGTGCTCGGCATCAACGATTCCAAGCAGCTCACACCCAAGAGGCGCACCGAGATCGCCGTGAAGATCCGCGAGGTTGCAACAGCCATCGGCATCTGCCACATTCCGCCCGAGGACATCGATCGCGTCGGCATGGCCCGCGCTTTGAGAATGGCCATGGAGGGAGCCATAGAGGATACGGGCATCGAGCCCGACTGCGTGCTCATCGACGGCAACCCCGTCCATGTCCATCCCAAGGAGGTGTGCGTGGTGAAAGGCGATGCAACGTGCGCAGCCATCTCCGCCGCATCGATCGTCGCCAAGGTCACGCGCGATGCGTTGATGGACGACCTCGATTCAGCCTATCCGGGGTACGGATTCGCATCCTCGAAGGGCTATGCATCGCGCGAGCACATCGACGCCATCAAGGAGCGGGGCCTCACGCCCGTGCATCGGGTCACCTTCTGTGGAAACTTCGTAGAGGCACCCCGTCTGTTCTAGCGTACCGGGGCCTGTGGATATCTTACGGGTGCCCAAGGAAGCCCCGAGCGCATCAGCTGCAATCGAAACCCGACGTACCTGCCCATGCAGGTTCCCGACAGCTACCTGCACGCCCATGGTCAGCGTGCCGAAAAGCCGACCTGTCACACTGGGCTCTCCAAAGGAAGCGCGCAAGCTGAAACGGAGGAGCCGCATGGCAGAGTTCGAGAGCAAATGCGAGGCCGTCATGGACGTCACCCGCCCGGCGTTCGAGGGAATCGAGGAATTCTCGACTAAGGAGGTGGGCGCCTATGGAGAGATGCTCGCCCGATCGTTTCTGTGCGATAACGGCTACGAGATCATCGACGCCAACTGGCATACGCCGTTCGGCGAGACGGATATCATCGCGCAAACCGACGATGAGACCGTCTTCGTCGAGGTGAAGAGCAGGCGGCTTCTCGAGTGCTCCCTTGGAGATGACGGTGATGAGCCTCCTGAAGAGGCGTTCGATGCCCACAAGTTCGAGCGGTACGCCAAGATGTCCGAGCTCTACAAGAAGGAGCACGCAGAAACGGGAACCGTGCGATTCGATGTGATCGCGATCACATTTCTCAGCAACCGCATCGCCCATATCGTCCATCTCAGAGGCTGCTATTGGTGGGATGAGTGATGGCTCAAGAAAGCTATGCCGTTCAAACCGCTCAGATCAGGGGCGTGAACGCCCTCCCGGTAACGGTCGAGGTGGGCATCTCGGGCGGCATTCCCGCCATCACGATCGTGGGATGTCCGGATTCCGTGGTCATGGAGTCGAGGATGCGGATGCGCAGCGCCTTCAAGGAGTGCGGATTCTCCTTTCCGCGCGATCACGTGACCATCAACCTCGCCCCCGCCGAGCTCAGGAAGACGGGGACCGCCTATGATTTTCCCATCGCGGTGGCTATTCTCGCTGCGACCGGGCAGATTCCCAAAAAAAAGCCTCGACGCCTGCATGTTCGTGGGCGAGCTGACGCTCAAGGGCGACGTCATGACCACGCGGGGGACGGTCGCCTACGCGCGCCTCGCGCATGAGCTGGGCCTCAACCTCGTGTTCGGAGGAGAGCAGGGATCGCTGCCGATCGAAGACGGCCTCGTGTGCGCCAACATCGGCTTGATGCGCGCAGGGCTCGAGCGATGCGTGCCCTTCGCACGCTTCGCCGAGCTCAGGCGCAACGAGACGTCCGATCAGGATGCGTGCGATCTCGATTTCGCCGATGTCATCGACCAGGACATGGCTAAGCGCGCCTTTCTCATCGCCGCCGTGGGAAACCATGGCCTCATGATGATGGGGCCGCCCGGGGCGGGCAAAACCATGCTCGCGCGGCGCATGTCCTCGATTCTTCCGCGCATGAGCGACGATGAGCTCAACGAAGCGCTGCTCATCCACTCGGTTGCCGGCGCGAGCACCGATTCCATCGCCAAGGGCATCAGGCCCTTCCGTGCGCCGCATCACTCCATCTCCATGGGAGGCCTGGTGGGAGGAGGCCGCCCGGTGATGCCCGGCGAGATCTCGCTTGCCCATCAGGGCGTGCTCTTTCTCGACGAGATGCCCGAATTCGCCACCAACGTGCTGCAATCGCTCAGGCAGCCCATGGAAGAGCATGCCGTGCGCATCGTGAGGGTGGATGGCGTGTACAGCTTTCCCTGCAACTTCCAGCTCATCGCGGCGTCGAATCCCTGCCCCTGCGGGCATCTGGGCGATGCCGGCCATGAGTGCACCTGCTCGGCGCAGCGCATCGCCACGTACCAGGCACGCATCGGCGGGCCGCTCATGGATAGGATCGATGTGCTCGTCGATGTGGCGCGTCCCGATTCGCAGAAGATCATCTCGGGTGCGCAGGGGCTCTCATCGCACGATATGCGCGAACTGCTGGACGCTGCCCTGGAGTTCCGTGCGCGGCGCGAGAAGGGCGTGCCGTCCGTCAGCGGGAGAAACATCGGCTCGATGGGGTTTTCCCTCGAGGCGCAGCGCGCGTTCGAGACGGTATCGGATCGTCTTGCGATGGGTGGAAGAGCCATCGTGCGGGTGGCCCGCGTCGCCCGCTCCATCGCAGATCTGGAGCAGAGCGAGCGCGTGTCCACGGAGCACGTGCTCGAAGCCTGCGCGTTCCGCTCGCGATCGTTCGGTTAGGAGGGCGGCGATGGCTGTTGGGAAATACGTGATCAAGCCCGATGACGACGTCTATCCCGAGCTTGTGCGCGGCCTCGAGGATCCCCCTGCGCTCTATGTGCTCGGCGATCCCGAGATACTGCGCACCGAGATGCTCTCCATCGTGGGAGCGCGTCGTGCCACGCCCTATGGTCTCGCCGTCGCCGAGATGGCGGCGCGCATCGGCGCGGAGTGCTCGCTCACGGTGGTCTCGGGCGGCGCGCGCGGGTGCGACCATGCAGCAGGCCGTGCCGCGCTCGACGCCGGAGGCAACATCATCGTCGTCGCGGGAACCGGAGCCGATAAGATCTATCCCGCGAGCTCGACCGACATCTTTCTCGAAGCGGCGGAGGGCAAGGGGGCGGTCGTCTCGCTGCTTCCCTGGGGAACCGGCATCCAGAAGTTTCAGTTTCCCCAGCGTAACCGCATCATCGCGGCGCTCTCGAGAGCCACGTTCGTGGCGGAGGCGGGCTTGAGCTCGGGAACCATGTCGACGGCGGAAACCGTGCAGAACCTAGGGCGGGGGCTCTTCTCCGTGCCGGGGTCGATCTTCTCGCCTACGTCGAGCGGCACGAACAAGCTCATCGCAGATGGAGCCGACATCATCTGCGACGAGCAGGACCTCGAGCAGGCCATCGCTTCGCAGTACAACCTCATACGGGGCATCGCCCGCCAGGGGAGCGCTCCGCAGGGGGAGGTGCTCTCGGCGCTCTTCGCATCGCCATCACGTCCGCGCGAGCTTGCGGAACGCCTGAACAAGGACGTCATCACCGTCATCCACACCCTGTCGGAATACGAGGTCATGGGTTTGGTGTCCAAATTGCCCGACGGAAGATACACGCCTTCACGAGATGCGTTTTTATCGCACAATAGAAGGCAGTGATCCGTCGGCCCGTTGGGAGGAGATGCTCCCCGAACGAGGCCATCCCCCATTCGGGGAGTATCCCCCAATGGGGGAGTATCCCCGAATGGGGGCAGGCAAGGGAGGTGCTGCCATATGCGCGTTGCCATCGTGGGCGGGGGCCTCGCAGGCTCGGAGTGCGCCCTGCAGCTGGCCGAGAGAAACATCGAGGTCGATCTGTTCGAGCAGCGTCCCGCAAAAACGTCACCCGCGCACAGGACGGGCGATTTCGCCGAGCTCGTGTGCTCGAACTCGCTCAAATCGACCAAACCCGAGACCGCTGCGGGCATGCTCAAGGCGGAACTCGCCCTCTACGGCTCGAAGCTTCTCGAAATCGCCTATGCGACGAGCGTCGCCGCAGGAGGTGCGCTCGCCGTCGATCGCGCGCTGTTCGCGCACTCCGTCACACGCGCAATCGAGGATGATCCGCGCATCACGGTCCATCGCGAGGAGGTCGTGCGCATTCCCGATGCTCCCGCCGTCATCGCCGCAGGCCCTCTGTGCTCGGAGGCGCTCTTCTCCCGCCTATGCGCGCTGCTCGGCGCGGAAAGCCTCTCGTTCTTCGATGCAGCGGCTCCCATCGTCGACGCCGATACCATCGACATGGATCGGGCGTTCAGGGCTTCGCGCTATGCAGATGATGGAGCGGGCGATTACCTCAACTGCCCGATGGACTGCGACGAGTACGAGGCGTTCGTGACGGCGCTCGTCGGTGCCCGGCGCGCGGTTGCGCACGACTTCGAGTCGAAGGACCTGTTCCAGGCATGCCAGCCCGTCGAGGAGGTCGCACGCACCGGAGCCATGTCGCTCGCCTTCGGCGCCCTCAAGCCGGTCGGGCTCACAGACCCGCGCACGGGCAGGCGGCCTTTCGCGGCGGTGCAGCTCAGGGCGGAGAACGCTGCAAAAACCGCATATAATCTCGTGGGATTCCAAACCAACCTCACGTTTTCGGAGCAGGCGCGCGTGTTCAGGATGATTCCCGGCCTCGCCCATGCGGAGTTTTTCCGCTATGGCGTGATGCACCGCAATGCGTTCGTGGACGCGCCCCATGCCCTATCGCCGGGCTTCTCGATTCCGAGCACCGACATCTTCTTGGCCGGGCAGATCACGGGCACCGAAGGGTACGTCGAGGCCATCGCATCCGGCCTTCTCGCCGCGCTGAACGTGTATGCACGCCTCAACGATCTCGAGCCGCCCGTCCTGCCCGCCACGACGGCCTTCGGCTCCCTCGTCGCCTATGCGAGCGATCCCGCATGCGTGAACTACCAGCCCATGCACGTTAATTTCGGCGTGTTCCCGCCGCTCGAGCAGCACATCAGGTCAAAGGCAGACCGAAAAGCCGCCTACGCGCGGCGGGGCGCCGAGGATGCACGGCGGTTCGTCTCGGCGCGCCGCGACCTCTTCCCGGGGAGTTCGTGATGGCGGGGGAGTCCTCCGAAGCGCGGCGGCGTACTCCGCGCGAAGATCGGTTCAGGAGCTGGATCGACCGGTTCATCGCCTATCTCGAGGATGTTCGCGGGCTTTCGCCCCATAGCGTGCGGGCCTATGCAACCGATCTCGCCTCGTTCGCCTCATGGACCGAGCGCGAGGGTATCGACGCCGCCTCCATCAGCCATCGCGAGCTCAGATCCTATCTTGCCGATCTCTTCCGCGCGCGCTATGCCGATAAAACCATCAATCGGCGCCTCTCGTCCATCCGCGCGCTCTATCGCTGGCTCGTTCGCGAGGAGCTCGTCACTCAGGATGCGGCTGCTGCCATCGTGAGTCCGAAGCTCTCCAAGAAGCTGCCGAAAACGTTGGCGGATGATGACATCGCCGACATCATCTCGGCCATCGATGTCTCCGATCCCGCAGGTATGCGCGATCGCGCCCTCGTCGAGCTGCTCTATGCGTCTGGCGCGCGCATCGCCGAGGTCGCGTCGCTCACCATCGATGCCGTCGATTTCGCCGAGGCTCAGATCAAGCTCTTCGGAAAGGGGAGCAAGGAGCGCATCGTCCCGCTCTATCCGCGCGCGCTCGACGCCCTGCGTGCCTACCTGCAGCGCGGCCGCCCCGCACTCACGCGCGCCGACAAGCCCGTGGATGCCCTGTTCGTCTCCACACGCGGCAACGCCATGTCGGCGGATGCCCTGCGCACCGCCTTCGAGAAGCGTGTGCGCGCCGCCGGAAAAGACATGTCGATCACACCGCACGCGATGCGGCACACCTTTGCGACCGAGCTTCTCGGCGGCGGCGCCGACCTGCGGACCGTGCAGGAACTGCTCGGTCATGAGTCGCTTTCGACCACGCAGATCTACACGCACGTCTCCATCGACCGGCTCAAAGATGCCACGCGGCAGGCCCATCCGCGCTCCGATTCGTGAAGGATGAAAACACGCTCGAATTCCTGAGCTATCGAGGATGAAAGCATGCTAATATAACAAGTTGCTGCGCATAAGGCGCGGCACGCTGCACAAAAGCAGCGCAGACGTCACACGTGCGACGACCCGCGTACCGTGGTGCCCAGCTACGTCAGCCAGCGTATGGGTGGTGCAAGGGGATGACATCGTGCGGAGGAACAACCACAAGGAGGTTTTCCATGGCTAAGATCACGATCCAGACCCTGCTCGACGCCGGATGCCACTACGGTCACCAGACCCGTCGCTGGAACCCTAAGATGAAGCCGTACATCTTCGGCGAGCGCAACGGCATCTACATCCTCGACCTCAAGCAGACCATGCTCGGCGCCGACGCCGCGTACACCTTCCTCAAGGATATCGCCGGTCGCGGCGGCACGGTGCTGTTCGTGGGCACCAAGAAGCAGGCCCAGGAGCCCATCGCCGCCCAGGCCGAGCGTTCCGGCCAGCCCTACATCAACCAGCGTTGGCTCGGCGGCATGCTCACCAACTTCGTCACCATGCGCTCGCGTATCAACCGCATGGAGGAGCTCGAGGCCATGGTCGAGAACGGCACGATGGCCACGCTGCCCAAGAAGGAGCAGGCGCTGCTCTCCAAGGAGCTTGAGAAGCTCCAGCGCAACCTCGGCGGCGTGCGCACCATGACGGCGCTTCCGCAGGCCCTCTTCGTCGTGGACACCAAGCGCGAGGAGATCGCCATCAAGGAGGCCAACCGTCTGCACATCCCCGTCATCGGCCTGCTCGATACCAACTCCGATCCCGACGTCATCGACTACGGCATCCCCGCCAACGACGATGCCATCCGCTCCGTCTCCCTTATGTGCGAGCTCGCCGCAGATGCCATCCTCACCGGCGGCGGCCAGGCCCAGATTTCCGCTGAGGAGATGGGCGCTGCCGCAGGCGAGGCTCCCGCAGCCGACGCCGGCACCGCTTCCGCTCCTGCCGAAGAGGCGGCTGCCGAGGCTCCTGCCGAACCCGCTGTCGAGACCGTGTCCGAGTAAACCGACCTGTTTGTCCAAGGGAGTGACAGTATATGGCTCAGATTACCGCTGCACTTGTCAAGCAGCTCCGCGAGATGACCGACTCGCCCATGATGGAGTGCAAGAAGGCGCTCGTCGAGGCTGATGGCGACATCGAGAAGGCCGTCGACGTCCTGCGCACCATGGGTCTCGCCAAGGCCGTCAAGCGCGCCGGCCGTGACACCAACGAGGGCACCATCGCCGCCTACATCACCGATGACGGCAAGGTCGGCTCCCTCGTCGAGCTCACCTGCGAGACCGACTTCGTGGGCACCAACGCCAAGTTCCGCGCGTTCGCGCTCGAGCTCGCCAAGGTCGTCGCCGCATGCAACCCCGCGACGCTCGACGAGTTCCTCGCGTGCCCGATGAACGGCTCCACCGTCGATGAGGAGCTCAAGGAGAGCATCCACGTCATCGGCGAGAACCAGAAGATCAACCGCTTCTGCCGCGTCGCCACCGAGGGCGCCCTCGTGAGCTACATCCACCACGACGGCAAGCATGCCGATCTCGTCGAGTTCTCGGTCGGCACGCCCGAGACCGTCGTCAACGAGGCGTTCCAGTCCTTCGGCCGCGATGTCGCCATGCAGTGCATCGCCATGAACCCCATCGCCGCCACGCGCGACGACGTGCCCGCCGATGTCGTCGCCCATGAGCTCGAGATCGCCAAGGCCCAGGCAGCCAATTCCGGCAAGCCCGAGGCCATCCAGGAGAAGATGGCCCTCGGCAAGCTCGAGAAGTACTACAAGGAGAACGTCCTTTCCGAGCAGGCCTTCGTCAAGGACGGCTCCCTCACCGTCAGCCAGCTTGCCGAGAAGGTCTCCAAGGAGCTCGGCGACACGATCGAGCTCGTCTCCTTCGTACGCTACAACTTCGGCGAGTAAGCATCCTCGCATCCGCGCCCGCCAAACTCCCGGCTTATGGTGAAATCCGTAAGCCGGGAGTTCTTTGCAGGCATATAAGGGCTGCACAACTTCATCGATCCTGTAGGTACGGCTCCACGCCACGCGCCTTGCATTGCGTTGATGTTGATGATGCCACCCCCTCCCACGGGACGGGCGTACCCGTGTGGTGTACTATTTAAGGGATGTATCGACCAGTGCTCGAAGGGGGATTGCGTGTCCGACTACAAATACCGACGCGTTCTGCTCAAACTCTCCGGAGAGGCCCTCATGGGCGACCTCTCGTATGGCATCGACCCCGCCGTCATCCAGCATATCGCCGACGAGATCAAACCGGTCTTCGAAGACGGCGTTCAGGTGGGCATCGTCGTGGGCGGCGGCAACATCTTCCGCGGCGTCCAGGGCGCTGCAGCGGGAATGGATCGCGCTCAAGGCGACAACATGGGCATGCTCGCCACCGTCATCAACGCGCTCGCCTTGCAGGATTGCTTCGAGAAGAACGACATGCCCTGCCGGGTCATGAGCGCCATCGAGATGCGGCAGGTCTCGGAGCCCTATATCCGACGCCGTGCCATCAGGCATCTCGAGAAGGGCCGAATCGCCGTCTTCGCCGCCGGCACGGGCAACCCCTATTTCACCACCGACACGGCGGCGGCGCTCCGCGCTCTTGAGATCGATGCCGACGTGCTGATCAAGGCGACCAAGGTCGACGGCGTATACGACTCCGATCCGGTCGAGAACGCCGACGCCGTCAAATACGATACCGTCTCATACATGGAGGTCCTCACCAAGGAGCTCAAGGTCATGGATGCGACCGCCATCGCGCTCTGCCACGACAACCACCTTCCGATGATCGTGTTCAATGTCGAGGACAAGGGCGCGCTCAAGGGCGCGCTCAAGGGCGATAACGTGGGAACAACCGTCATCGACGAGGAGGGGCAGCAATGAGCGAATACACCGACGATGCCGCACGGCGCATGGATAAGTGCATCGACTCCCTGAAGGCAAACCTCGCGCGCATCCGCACGGGTCGCGCCAACCCGCACATCCTCGACGCCATCAAGGTCGACTACTACGGCGTTCCCACACCCATCGTGCAGCTTGCCGGCGTGAAGGTGCCCGAGGCATCCATGCTCGTCGTCGAGCCGTGGGATAAGAGCGCCCTGCGCTCCATCGAACGTGCCATCATGGACTCCGACTTGGGCATCACCCCTTCGAACGACGGCGCCTGCATCCGCCTTCCGTTCCCCAAGCCCACCGAGGAGCGTCGCCGCGAGCTCGTCAAAGAATGCAGCAAGTATGCCGAGCAGGCCAAGGTGTCGGTGCGCAACGTGCGCCGCGACGTCAACGACGAGGTCGAGCTTCTCAAGGAGGAGGGCGAGCTCACCGAGGACGACCTCGCGCGCGAGAAGAAGGGCATCCAAAAGGTCACCGACGCCCATATCGACGAGATAGACGCCGTTCTCAAGGCCAAGACGGCCGAGGTCATGGAGATCTAGTGCGCAGGGACGAGCAGAAACTGCAGGCGTATTTCTCCGAATGCCCGGAGGATATCGCGCTTTCCGACATCGATTTCGCACACATGCCCTCGCATGTGTCGATGATCATGGACGGCAACGGACGCTGGGCGACCCGGCGCGGTCTCGATCGCGCACAGGGGCACGTGGCGGGCGTCAACGCGCTGCGCGAGGCCGTCACTACGGGCGTTCGCCTCGGGTTCGACGTGCTGTCGGCCTATGCGTTCTCAACGGAGAACTGGCGGCGTCCCAAGATCGAGGTCGACCTGCTCATGGGCCTGTTCGCCAAGACGCTTGTAGCCGAGCTGCCCCTGTTCCACCAGGAGAACGTCCACCTCGAGTTCTTCGGCGATCTCGATGCGCTTCCCAAGGATACGAGGCGCGTGTTCATGCGCGGCCTCGACGAAACGGCGCAGCACGACGGTATGGTCTTCGCGCTCGCGGTGAACTACGGTGCGCGCGATGAGATCGTGCGCGCTGCAACCCGGATCGCACGCGCGGTGCAGGCGGGGAAGCTCGATCCCGATGACATCACGCACGAGGTGTTCGCCTCGCACCTCTACACCGCGAACCTGCCCGATCCTGACCTTCTCATCCGCACCTCGGGCGAGCAGCGGCTCTCGAACTACTTCCTCTACCAGCTCGCCTATACCGAGCTCTACATCACCCAGACGCTCTGGCCCGATTTCTCGCGGTGGGATATGCTCCGTGCCATACGATCGTTCCAGAGTCGTTCGCGTCGCTTTGGCGGTGTGTAAGCTATGGCAGATGACGATAAGCTTCAAAGCGCCCAGGAGACTCGCGAGAAGAGCGGGAGCAAGGGCATCGACATACTCGTCGATCGCATGGAATCGCGCCGCGACCGCCTCTCCGACGCCTATGACGCCAAGCAGCTGCGCGGCCAGCGCGTGCGCGATTTCACCGAGAAGCTCCTCACGCGCACCGCATACGGCATCGTCTACGCGGTTCTCATTGCCGGATGCCTGTTCGCCGGCCGTACGCCCACGGCCATCATCGTCTCGCTCGTGGCGTGGCAATGCTGCTCCGAGTTCTTCAGGATGTGCCGCATGGCGGGCCGCATGCCCAACGATATCCTCGGCCTCACCGGCGCCGCGACCTTCCCCGTCTTCGCGCGCTTCTTCCACCTGCGCTCGATGATGTTCGTCGTGTTCTTCATGCTCATCGCCGTGGGCGTGTGGTACGTCCTCACGCCGCGCGCCAACATCGCCGATGTGGCCATCACCGTGTTCGGGCCCGTCTACACCTCGCTGACCTATTCCTGCGTGGTGCTCATCAGAAATTCCGATCCAGGTTTCGACGGCGCAATGCTCGCCCTCTGCGTGGTCGCGTCCATCTGGGCGAACGATGCCGTCGCCTATCTGGTGGGCTCGCGCTTCGGCGTCCATAAGATGGCGCCGCGCATCTCTCCCAAAAAGAGCTGGGAGGGGTTCTGGGCCGGCATGGCGGGTTCCGTCGCCGTGTGGGTGATCCTCGGCGTCCTCTTCCTCAACACCGTTCCGCTGCCCCTTGCCGTCGTGATCGGCCTCGTCGAGGGGCTCATGTCGGTTGTGGGCGATCTGTTCGAGTCGCGCGTCAAGCGCGGCGTGGGCGTCAAGGACTCGGGTAACATCATGCCCGGTCACGGCGGCATGCTCGACCGCTCCGATTCCGTGATCTTCGGCAGCATGACGGCGTATATCCTCCTCGTATTCGGGGGTGTCATATAACCATGATGCACATCGCGCTTCTGGGAGCCTCCGGCAGCATCGGGAGGCTGACCGTCGACGTGTGCCGCAAGCACGCCGACAAGCTCAGGCTTTCGGCCATCGCCGTGAGGGATTCCGTCGACTTCGCCCTCGCCTGCGCGCGGGAGTTCGAGCCCGATTACGTGGTCATCTCCAACGCGGAGCACGCGGCGAGCGTATCCGCCGACGCGTTTCCCGCCGGCACCCGCGTGCTCTTCGGCGAATCCCACCTCGTCACGCTCTGCGAGCTCGGGTGCATCGACTGCGTGGTGAACGCCCTCGTAGGCGCCGTGGGCATATCGGCGGGCTATGCTGCGCTCAAGGCGGGCAAACGCCTCGCCTACGCCAATAAGGAATCCATCGTCATCGGCGGCGACCTGCTCATGCCGCTCGCCGCGCCGGGCCAGCTCCTGCCCGTCGATTCGGAGCACAGCGCCATCTTCCAGTGCCTTGCCGGAGAGCCCGAGGACAGCATCTACAAAGTGTGGCTCACCTGCTCCGGAGGGCCGTTCTTCGGCATGACGCGCAGCCGGCTCGCCCGCGTCACGGCCCGCGAAGCCCTCATGCACCCCACCTGGTTCATGGGCGATAAGATCACCATCGACTCGTCCACGCTCATGAACAAGGGCCTCGAGGTCATCGAGGCGCACCACCTCTTCAACATCGACATCGACGTGATCGAGGTCCTCATCCATCGCCAGAGCAAGATCCACTCGATGGTGGAGTTCGCCGACGGCTCGCTCAAGGCCAATCTCTGCGTCGCCGACATGCGCATGCCCATACAGTATGCGCTTTCGTATCCCGAGCGCTGGGATGCGAGCTGCGAGCATATCGATTGGCGCACGTCCGAGGCGCTCGAGTTCGCATCTGCGGATGAGGACACGTTCGGCTGTCTGGCGCTCGCGCGAGAAGCCGGCCGCAGGGGAGGGACGGCGCCCTGCATCATGAACGCGGCCAATGAGGTCGCCAACGAGGCGTTCAGGGCGAACGCATGCTCCTTCCTCGATATCGAGCGGATCTGCGCCGAGGCGCTCGAGCGCATCCCCGCAGAGCCCGTGGACAGCCTCGAGCAGCTTGCCGACGTCGATGCCGCAACCCGCGCCTTCGCCGCATCTTTGATCAAGGAGTAGAACCGTGGAACCTCTCATCGGAGCGCTCTCAGCAGTCTTCTGGGGCCTTGTCGTGCTTTCCGTGCTCATCGTCGTGCACGAGAGCGGCCACTTCCTCGTCGCGCGCCTGTGCTCGGTGCGCGTGACCGAGTTCTTCCTCGGCATGCCGTGCCCCGTCAAGCTTTCACGTAAGAGCAAGCGCCATGGAACGGAGTTCGGCATCACGCCGGTGCTTCTCGGCGGATACAACCGCATCTGCGGCATGGAGTCCACCGACGACGAGCTGCTCGCCGATGCGCTCGACTACATCTACCGCACGGGCAGCGTCACCGCCGCAGACCTGATCAGGCGTTTCTCGATCGATGATGAGCGCGCCTATGCGCTGCTGCTCACGCTCGTCGATTGGGCGGCCATACGCCGATACGACGGCGAAGATGCCGAGCACCCCGTGTTCAAGACCATCCCGCGCGATGCCGCGTTTCTCTGCGAGTACGATGCGGGGCATGACGCAGACGAGATCGGCGCCCGCTCCGATGGCGACGTCTACGAGTCCGCCCTGGCGCCCGATGCCCTGCTCGCGCAGGAACGCAGCCATGTCTATCAGGGCATCGGCTTTTTGAAACGCCTTGCCATGCTCATCATGGGGCCCCTCGTCAACATCGTCTTCGCGATGCTCATCGTCGTCTTCTCGCTGTCCGTCGTCGGCATCGACGTGGGTTCGACCGAGCCCGTGGTCGGCACCGTCAACGAGCAGTCGCTCGCCGAGGCCGCGGGCATCATGCCGGGCGACACGATCGTGCGGATAGGGGAGCACGAGATCGCCGATTGGAACGATATCTCGGAAGCCCTCGGCGAGCTGCTTCCCGTCGGTGACGACTTCGACGTGGTCGTTTCGCGCGAAGGGGCCGAGCACGTGCTCCATGTGGCCCTGACGGGCGGCGCGCACGAGCTTCTCGGCATCACGAACACCGTCACGCGGATGCGGCTCTCGCTCGGCGAGTCGGTTGCGAGTGCGCTGTCCTACGCCGCGCAGGTTGCCGGTTTCGCGCTGCGCCTCATCAATCCCGCGCACACGATGGAGGTCGTCGGCCAGTCGTCCTCCATCGTCGGAATATCGGTGCTGGCTTCCGAAGCCGCACGCACGGGGGCGTTCGAACTGCTGCTCGTGGTGGCCGCCATCTCCATGTCGCTCGGCTTCATGAACCTGCTGCCCATTCCCCCGCTCGACGGAGGCAAGATCCTTTTCGAGGCAATCCAGCGCATCATCGGGCGTCCGGTATCGGTGCGGGTCCAGAATATCGTCTCCTATGTCGGCCTCGCGTTGCTCCTCGCGCTCTTCGTCTTCGTGCTGCGCAACGACATCATCCGTTTCCTGATGTAGGAGATGGTGTCCATGGAAACGCTCCCACGCAATCGCACCAGGCAGGTTTTCTGCGGCAACGTCGCCATCGGCGGCGATGCGCCCGTGACCGTGCAGTCTATGACCACGACGAAGACGGAGGATCCCGAGGCGACCCTCGCTCAGATCGCGCAGCTCGCCGATGCGGGCTGCGAGATCATACGCTGCGCCATCCCGTCCGCGCGTGCGCTCGACGGCTTCGAGGCCATCTGCGCCGCATCGCCTCTGCCCGTCGTCGCCGATATTCATTTCGATCACCGGCTCGCCATCGAGGCCGCGCAGCGGGGAGCGTCGGCGCTGCGCATCAATCCGGGCAACGTGGGGTCGTTCGAGCGCGTGGACGCCATCATCGATGCGGCCAAGGCGGCCGGCATCCCCATCCGCATCGGCGTGAACGCAGGCTCGCTCGACCCGTCCGTTGCAGAGCTGCACGATCTCGACCTCGCCGAGAAGCTCGTGCTGTCGTGCGAATCGTTCGTCGAGCATTTCCGCAGCCGCGTGTTCGAGGATATCGTGCTCTCCGCCAAGGCGCATGACGTGCCCACTACGCTCGCCACCTATCGTGCGCTCTCGCGCCGCATCCCCGACCTTCCGCTCCACGTGGGCGTGACGGAGGCCGGCACGCTGCGCCAGGGAACCGTCAAGAACTCCTGCGGCGTGGGCATCCTGCTCGAGCAGGGCATCGGCAACACCATGCGCCTCTCGCTCACGGCCGACCCCGTGGAGGAGGTCAAGGTTGCCTGGGACCTGCTTTCGGCCCTCGGCATGCGCAGGAGGACGCCCGAACTCGTGAGCTGTCCCACCTGCGGGCGCTGCCAGGTGGATCTCATCCCCATAGCCGAGGAGGTCTCCAAGCGCCTCGAGGGCATCTCGAAGCCCATTTCGGTCGCGGTGATGGGGTGCGTCGTCAACGGCCCGGGAGAGGCCCGCACAGCCGATATCGGCCTTGCGTCGGGCAAGGGAGAGGCCGTGCTCTTCGCCCGAGGCGAAACGATCCGCAGGGTGCCCGAAGATGCCATGGTGGATGAACTCATGGCCGAGATCGAGGCGCGGTTCCCTTAGAATGAATAGATTGCCGAGAGCAGTACCTGTAGAGAGGAAGTCAACGTGGCACGCTATGAACTGATGAGCAGAACCTACGCCCCCACCCTCAAGGAGGATCCCGCCGAAGCGGAGCTGGCGAGCCATCGCCTGCTGCTGCGCGCGGGCATGATCCGCAAGACCGCGGCGGGCCTGTACAGCTACCTGCCGTTTGCATGGCGTTCTCTCATGAAGATCGAGGCCATCATCCGCGACGAGATGGCCGGCATAGGCGCCCAGGAGATCCAGGTACCCATGATCGTCCCCGGCGAGATCTGGCGGCAGTCGGGGCGCTGGGATGTCTACGGCCCCGAGCTCCTGCGCCTCAAGGACCGCCACGGCCGCGATTTCGTGGTGGGCCCCACCCACGAAGAGACCTTCGTCGACCTGGTGATGAACGAGCTCAAGAGCTACAAGCAGCTGCCCGTGACCCTCTACCAGATCCAGGATAAGTTCCGCGACGAGATCCGCCCGCGCTTCGGCCTCATGCGCGGCCGCGAGTTCATCATGAAGGACGGCTACTCGTTCGATGCGACCGTCGAGGGCATGCAGAAGAGCTATGAGGAGGAGAAGGACGCCTACGCCCGTATCTGCGAACGCTGCGGAATCAAGGCGCTTCCCGTCGTCGCCGACTCCGGCCAGATCGGCGGAGACACCTCCGTCGAGTTCATGGCGCTCGCCGAGTCGGGCGAGGCGTCGCTCGTGTGGTGCGACTGCGGATTCGCGGCCAACACCGAGGCGGCCTGCGCGCGGATTTCCTTCGACGAGTATGCGATCGGCGAGGCAACCGAGATCGAGACGCCCTGCGAGGGCTCCATCTCAGCGCTCGCCGCGTTTCTCGGAATCTCCGAGCAGGCGTGCCGCAAGAGCTTCGCGCTCATCGCCGAGGACGGCTCGCCCGTGCTCTGCCTGCTTCCCGGCGACCACGAGCTCAACGACGTCAAAGCCGAGCATGCCTTCGGGCACTTCGACGTCATGGACGAGGAGCAGATGGCCGCCTACGGCCTCGTGAAGGGCTACATGGGCCCTATCGGCGTCGATCCGTGCGTCCGCATTGTGGGGGATATCTCCCTCAAGGATGCGCAGAGCTGGCTCGTGGGCGCCAACAAGGCCGGATACCACATCAAGGGCGCGTTTGCCGGCCGCGATTTCACGGTCGATGCGTGGCTCGACCTGGCAACCGCTCAAGAGGGTGACGGCTGCCCCACCTGCGGTGCTCCGCTGCGCAGCGCGCGCGGCATCGAGGTTTCGCAGGTATTCCAGCTGGGAACCAAATACTCCGATGCCATGGGGGCGACCTTCATGGATGAGGACGGCATCGAGAAGCCCTTCCAGATGGGCTGCTACGGCATCGGCGTGTCGCGCACGCTCGCAGCCGTCGTAGAGCAGTACAACGACGACAAGGGCATCATATTCCCCGTGTCCGTTGCGCCCTATGAGGTGGAGATCATCCCGCTCAACGTGGACGACGACCTCGTGTGGCCCGCGGCGCAGACGGTTGCCGAAGAGCTTGCTGCGAGCGGCCTCGAGCTCATCGTGGACGATCGCGACGAGCGTGCGGGCGTGAAGTTCGCCGACGCCGATCTCTATGGCATGCCGTACCAGGTCATTCTCGGCAAACGAGGCGTATCGAACGGCATGGCGGAGGTCAAGTGCCGCGCAACCGGCGAACGCGAGGACGTGCCCTTCGACGGGCTGGCAAGCTACCTGCTCGAGCGCATCGTGCCCGGCAGGGCGTAAGGACGCTGGCAGGGAGGCGTCATCCCAGCGCGACGTCGAGCGCCATCATCACGGTGAAGCCGATCGAGAAGCAGATCGCGCCGAGGTTGGAGTGGGATTTTCCGGTCATCTCAGGAACGAGCTCCTCAACCACGACGTACATCATGGCTCCTGCCGCGAATGCGAGCAGGTAGGGGAGTGCGGGAACCACGAGATCGGCGGCGAGCACGGTGAGAAACGCGCCGATGGGCTCCACGATTCCCGAAAGCACCCCGCTCGCGAAGGCGCGCAGGCGCGTTGTGCCGGAAGCATGGAGCGGCAACGAGATGATGGCGCCTTCGGGGAAGTTCTGGAGCGCGATTCCGAGGGACAGCGCCAAGGCGGCGGTCCAGGTGATGCCTGCAGTGCCTGCAAACCATCCGGCGAGCACCACGCCCACGGCCATGCCCTCCGGGATGTTGTGGAGCGTCACGGCGAGCACCATGAGGGTGGTGCGCGCCAGATGGGATCGGGGGCCTTCGGCGCTGTCGCTCGTGCGGTGGAGGTGGGGAATGATGTGGTCGAGCGCGAGCAGGAAGAGCGTGCCCGCCCAAAAGCCCACGACGGCGGGCACGAAAGCGAGGCGGCCGAGCTCGGACGACCCGTCCATGGCGGGGATCAACAGGCTCCATATGGAGGCGGCCACCATGACACCGGCGGCGAATCCCGAAAGCGCGCGCTGCACGCGCTCGTCAAGCTCCTTTTTCATGAAGAAGACGCAGCCCGCGCCCAGCGACGTTCCGACAAAGGGAATGAGCAGTCCCAGGGCAAGTTGTCCCATGATGGTCTCCTTGGTCGATCATATCGGCAGCTTAGTTAAAGTATTACTCCGCAGGCTGCTTGTCAATGAGGTGCAGACCGGTCGGGTTATCGGATTTCCCTGCGCCTAGACGCGCTCGAGCGCTTTCACGATGCGCCGTGCCGCGAAGCACACGACCGCCGCGAGGATGCCGCATACGGCGCATGCCGCAATCGTGTAGAGCGGTGCGCCCATCCGATACGAGACGAACCCGGCGATGATGCAGAGCACGACGATGACGATCGCAGGCGGCACCACGCCCTTGACGGTGGACGGCACATTTGCCTTGCGCGCCCCTGAGGCTCCGATGTAGGAATTGAGCGCACCCGACCCGGCGACCAGCGCATCGGTGATATCGAAGTCCGCCGTACTGAGGACGATGCCGAAAACGATGGCTGCAAGGCCGACGAACAAGGTGGCGATGCTCGCGATTTTCAGGTATTTCGCTTCAGGGGTCATGACGCGTTCCTCTCATCGATGCAGGGCGATCCCGGCGCTTTCCCTTCATATCTTACCCTTAATTCTTTTTTTGTCCTTGACCGCTCTCCGATCTTTGGTATAGTAGTTGAGCGCGTTCGTTCGGGGATATAGCTCAGCTGGGAGAGCGCATGACTGGCAGTCATGAGGTCAGGGGTTCGATCCCCCTTATCTCCACCAGGAACTCAAGGCGACGGACAGGATCCGTCGCCTTTTTCGTACGGGCCCATGGCGCAGCGGTTAGCGCAGAGGACTCATAATCCTTTGGTCGTAGGTTCGAATCCTACTGGGCCCACCCATTTTTTTGCTCAAGCTCTGAATATGCTCTTTCCGCCCTAGGCTACTCGGCGGCTTCATCGGCGCTCTTCTTTCGCGAGGACTTCTTCTTTGCGGGGTCGGTGTCGATGAACGACTCCATTCCATCAACATGCTCGAGCAGATCCGCGCTCACGTTATTGCCCATCGGGTCGAGGATGAAGTCGATGCCCTTGCGCCGTGCGACCTTGGCTGCGGGGACGAAGTCGCTATCTCCCGCGATGAGGATGATCTGATCGACGAGGCGCTCGTAGGCAAGTGCGGAGATGTCGAGGCCGAGCTTCATGTCGACGCCCTTTTGCCGCGATGACAGTCTGAAGTCACGCTCCTTCAGGTCCTTGACGGAGATCGAACCGGAGCAGAGCTTCTTGACCTTCTCGTGATCGAGCTCGTAATGCGTTCCCGCAACGGACAGCTTTCCCATCCGCAGGGCGTACTTGCGCATGCATTTGAGCTCATCGAAGAATTCTGTTGCAAACGTGTACGTCTCGCTCTTCCCGAAATCGATGTTCTTCTTCGACAGGGGATGATAGATGGTCATCGCCATGGGCGGGCAGTCATAGTAGAAGATACGATAGAGATGGCGCTCTTCGGTGCCGTCCTTCTTCTTGAGGTGCTTGAAGACGTATTCGTTCAATTCTTCAGCACGTTCTTTCCCGGTTTTCGCACCCCAAAGGGCGTTCGCGCGGATTCGGTAGAACCCGCCATCCACGAGCACTGCGGTCTTCGCCAAAACGGTCTCCTCAATATGAAAAAGGCTCATGGCGTACGCTTTCCGCACATCTTGCGGCGCTTGTTGCCATGAGCCGATCTATATGAATAGGATAGGTACGGACTTCGGGCTGCGTCAAGAGAAAATCGGCGAGATCGGCAAATCAGCTGCCCCGTCTGCTCCCGCCGCCGCGCTCCGCATCAAGAAACGGCATACACGTGAAATCGCCGGAATGGCATAATTTTCCGCTTTTCTGCCGAAAAACGGTGCCGGAAAAAACGGGGTCGCATTCGCGGTGTGTCTGACCTGCGCAAACGGAGGGCAGCTGTCCGCCCGATGGAGAATCGAGCCCCGAAAACGGCAGAAAAGCGGAAAATTATGCCATTTCTGTAAATCGACGTGTATGCTGGCCGCAATTACCCGGGATTGCGGCGGCGAGGTGCCCTCGAGGCCAGCTCGACCTGCAGCACGCTCCGCCTTCGAAACTCCGCTGCATGAGAGCAGAAAAGGTGCTCATGGCTGCGCGCATCATGTGCGCGCATACAAAAAAGGCCAGAGAACATAGCCTCTGACCTGGAAGTTTGGTGGGCGATGCTGGATTTGAACCAGCGACCCCATCCGTGTGAAGGATGTGCTCTACCCCTGAGCCAATCGCCCTTAGCGAAGTCATTCTAGCAGAAGAGCGGGCGCCGTGCGACGAGAAACCTAGCTCCCTGCGATCGCCGTTCTGATCATGCGGCAGTATGCGTCGGCTCCCTCGGGCGTGAGGTGCGTGCCGTCATCCCAGAAGTACTCGTCGTGACCGGCGCTCCACGCATGCCAATCGATGACCTCGCAGTTGTCGTACTGCTCAGCGACCTCGTGGAAAAGCGCGTTGTTCATGTCCTGCAGGGCAAGCGGCACGCGGCAGGTCACGAGGTAGACGCGGCGGCTGCCGCACATCTCGATGAGCTCGCGCACATCCTCCTCGTAGGCGATGCCGTTGTCGCCGAGCGACCAGATGATGATATCGCCGTCGATGCCCTGGTCCCAGACTCCGCGCAGGATATCGGCTCCCTCGTTGAGCTGGCGGCTCACCTGGGCATCTATGTGGCCGTACGGGAACATCTCGCTGAACTGCTGTTCTGCCCCGAGCGGCACGGAGTCGCCGATGAGGATCGCAGGGGCGTTGCAGGCGCCCGTCGCCTCATCGATCTCGTAGTGGGAGAAGGCATTGATGCGGTTGATGGCCTCCTCGAAGGGGGTTCCCTGGAAAACCGTTCCCTCGACGGTATAGAACACGCGCTCGCGCGGCGGTGCGATCTGCTCGCCTGCTCCGTCGCCCGAATTGGCATCTGCAGCCGCCCTCACCCGGCTCGCCAAGGTGGGCACCGGCTCCGTTGCCTGCAGCGGGGCTGCTGGAAGAAGGAGCACGACGAGCGCGAAGATGGCGCCGGCGGCGCTCAACACGCGCTGGGCGGCGGGGAACCCGACAACCGTGACGCTCGTCGGCTCCGCTCTGCGCGTGCCCGGCACGGTGACGGTGCGTGGAGCCTCGAAGAGACGGTAGGAGAGCTCGGCTGCGGCGAAGATGACGGCGACCTGGATCACGCGCTGGGCGAGGGTGAGGTCGGTCGTGCGCGTTGCGGGATTCATGATGAGCAGCAGCGGATAATGCCAGAGATACAGCGAGAACGACCGCTTGCCCAGCGCCGACAGGGGAGGAAGGGAGAAGATGCGCGCGAAGACGGTCGTCTCGCGGATGCAGGCGAGCACGAGCGTGCCCGAGCAGAGGGCGAGCACGAGGAAGCCGCCGTAATAGGGCAGGGAGCTGTATCCGTTCACGCGGAGCGAGAACGCCGCAAAGCATGCAAGGCCCACGGCTGCGGCGATGGAAAGCGCAGCGTCGGATACGAGCGGCTCCGAGGTGCGGGAGCGGTTGGAGCGGCTCGTGCGTGCGCTGCGCGGCTCCTGCTTGCGTGACGAGACGATGGGGGCGATCTCGGCGATGAGAGCGCCTATGAGCAGCTCGCCCGCACGGGTGTCGAGGCCGTAGTACACGCGGTTGGTGTCGGCTGCAGGATCGTAGAGAACGGCCATCAGGACCTGCGATGCGATGGCCAGCACGGCGCAGAGGATGACGCGCGTGCGCCTCCTGACGCCGAGCTTCGCGAGAGCCATGAGGACGAGCGGCCATACGATATAGAACTGCATGACCACGGCCAGATACCAGAAGTGCGTGAGCGGGGAGGGCAGGCCGGACGCGGCGAAATACGACACGTTGCGGATGATGTAGAACCAGTTCTCGAAGAACAGGAGCGCGGGCACGACGTCGTCCTTCATCTTGGGGACGAGCGGGCGCGCGACGATGATCGAGAGCAGCGCGACGATGCCCACGAGGGCGAGCATCGCCGGAAGGAGGCGCGTTACCCGTCGCTTGAGATGGTCGAGGTACGAGAACGACCCCTTTCCATGCAGCTGGCGATCGATGCTCGATGCGAGCAGGTACCCCGTGATGACGAAGAACAGCGTCACGCCCGCAAAACCGCCGGGAAGCGCCGTGGGATCGGCGTGGTAGACGAAAACGGCGGCGATGGCGAGGAGCCTGAGACCATCGAGCGCAGCAAAGTATCTCTTCTTCGAAGAAGCCACGTGTTCGCACTCCTAACGCGCTTGTCTTGCACCATATCCAACAATACTTCATTCATCTGCGCTGCGGGGCATTCTGTGAATATTTTGTCAAGCAAACCACAGACGACGATCCTACAATAGATGCATTGTGCCGCTTCGATTCGATTGGTTCTCGCTCAGATGATCGCTCTTGCCGATAAGATATCCAAATCGTTTGGCGCGCGGGTGCTCTACACCGGCGCCACCCTGCAGCTCAACGCGGGAGAACGTTGGGCGCTCGTCGGCCCCAACGGCGCGGGCAAGACCACGCTGCTGCGCATCATCATGGGCGAGGAATCCCCCGACGAGGGAACCGTGAGCTTTGCGCGCGACACCACGGTGGGTTACCTCGAGCAGGAGACGCGCATCGGCGAGGGGTCGTCCGCGCTGTCCGAAGTCATCGACTCGGCGCATGAGCTCAAGGAGGCGGGGCATCTGCTCACCGAGCTCGAGCATGCCATCTCCGTCGAGTCCGACGAGGCGGAGCGCGCGGCCCTGCTCGACCGCTACGGCCACGCCCGCGAGCGCTTCGAGCGTCTCGGCGGATACGAGCTCGAATCGCGCGCGCGGGCCATCCTGAGCGGCCTCGGCTTCTCCGTGGCAGACTTCGACAAGCCCGCATGCGAGTTCTCGGGCGGCTGGCAGATGCGCATCGCCCTCGCCAAGCTGCTGCTGCGCCACCCCGATCTGCTTCTGCTCGACGAGCCCACCAACCACCTGGACTTCGAGAGCGTGCTGTGGTTCGAGTCGTTCCTCTCGTCCTACGACGGCGCCGTGCTCATCGTGAGCCACGACCGCGCTTTCATGGATGCCTGCGTGACGCATGTAGCTGCCCTTGAGAACCGCATGCTCGTCACCTACGCCGGCAACTACTCCGCCTATCTCAAGCAGCGCGCCGACAACCTCGAGCAGCTCAAGGCGAAGCGCGCCGCGCAGGAGCGCGACATCGCCCACATGGAGGTCTTCATCGACCGCTTCCGCTACAAGCCCACCAAGGCGAAGCAGGTGCAGGAGCGCGTGCGGCGCGTGGAGAAGATCAAAGAGGAGCTCGTGGTGCTGCCCGAGCAGCCCAAGCGCGTGCATTTTTCGTTTCCCGCGCCGCCCCGCACGGGCGACAACGTGGTGGCTCTGGACAACGTCTCCAAGCGCTATGGAGACAACCTCGTCTACGAGGGCGTCGACCTGGCACTGTACCGGGGCGATCACGTGGCGCTGATCGGCCCCAACGGCGCGGGCAAATCGACGCTCATGAAGCTCATCGCCCAGCGCATCGAGCCCACGACGGGAACGGTCTCGTACGGTCAGAACGTGAGCTCGGCCTACTACGCCCAGCATCAGCTCGAGGATCTCGACGCCGCCAATACCGTGCTCGGCGAGATCGACAAGGTTGCGCCCGGCTGGACGAGCGCGGAGGAGCGCAGACTGCTCGGCGCCTTCCTCTTCCACGGAGACGACGTCGATAAGCGCGTGAGCGTCCTTTCGGGCGGCGAACGTGCGCGCCTGGCGCTTGCCAAGATGCTCGTCTCGCCCGATCCGCTGCTTTTGCTCGACGAGCCCACCAACCACCTCGATATAGAGTCTGTCGACATCCTCGAGCGCGCGCTCGCATCCTTCGATGGCACCATCGTGCTCATCACACACGACGAGCACCTCATCAAGGCGATCGCCACGAAGATCGTCGACGTGCGCGACCATCAGGTCATCCTCTACGACGGCGACTACGAGTACTACCGGTTCAAGCGCGCCGAGCTCGAAGCGCGCGCCGCGCAGGACGCTGCGGCGGAGGTGCCCGCCGCCACGCCGGGGGCATCCGAGGGAACGCCCGCCGCCACGGGCCGCAACGTCAAGACCAAGGAGCAGCGCCGCGCCGAGGCGGAGGAGCGCCAGAGGCGCTCGAAGGCGCTCAAAAGCAGGCGCGACCGCCTGAAAGCCGTGGAGTCCGCCCTCGAGCCCGCGCAGAAACGCTACGAGGAGCTCATGCAGCTCATGGCCGACGAGGAGCTGTACAACGATGCCGCGCGCTTCGACGCGTGCATGGCGGAATACACGGCGCTTTCCAAGAAGATCCCCGCGCTCGAGACCGAATGGCTCGAGCTGACGGAGCAGCTTGAGAATTCGTGATCTCTCCGCATGTGGGAGATGCCCGCGTGTATCTGGTAAGATAGGGCAGTTGGTCATACGCCTCGCCGCTCTTCGGGGCCGCGAGAGGGGGTGCACGTGGTTATCTCGGGTCAGTTCACGCGCTACATCATGATGGCGATCAGCGTTGCGCTCGTCGCCGTGTCGGCATCCGTCCACGAGTTCGCGCACGGCTGGATGGCGCTTCGTTGCGGCGATCCCACGGCCAAGGAGGCGGGGCGCCTCACCCTGAATCCCCTCGCGCATCTCGATCCGTTCGGGTCGCTCATCCTCCCGCTCGTCATGGCTTTCTCGGGCATGCCGGTATTCGCCGCCGCGAAGCCCGTGCCCTTCAACCCGCGCCGTCTCAAGGATCCCGCGCGCGACGAGGCGCTCGTGGCCCTCGCCGGTCCCGTGAGCAACCTCATCCAGGCCGTTGCAGGCGCCGTCGTGCTCTACCTCCTCATCACCTTCCTCGAGCCCGTCGTGCGCACAGGCAGCGGTCCCTACGAGGTCTTCTCCTGGATCGTGCTCATCGTCAACGCGTACCTCTACGTCAATTTGAGCCTCGCCTTCTTCAACCTCATCCCGCTCCCTCCCCTCGACGGCTCCAAGCTCATCTCGCCGCTGCTCAAGGGCGAGGCGCGCCGCGTCTACAACAAGGTGCAGGCGTATTCGCTGCCCATCCTCATGGCGCTGCTCTTCCTGGTGCCGGCGCTGTTCCATATCAATCCGCTGGGCTGGTACTTCAACCTTACCGTTGAGAAGATGTACGATCTTTTGACCTTCTGGTGGTAGCCGTGTCCTATCGCGTGAACACCCAGGTCTTCTCAGGCCCCTTCGACCTGCTCCTGCACCTCGTGGGCAGGCAGAAGGTCGCCATCGGGTCCATCTCCATCGCCGAGGTTGCAGACCAGTATCTGGCCGAGGTCGAGCGCATGAGCGATCTCGATCTCGACGTCGCCAGCGACTTCGTGCTCGTCGCCTCGACCCTGCTCGACATCAAGGCGGCGTCGCTCGTTCCCGATCAGGGCGTGCGGCCCTCGCTCTCCCATCTGGACGATGAGGACGATCTTTCGGACCTTTCGCCCGAGGAGGCCCGCGAGGTCCTCATCGCACGCCTGATCGCCTACAAGCAGTTCCGCAGCGTGAGCGCATCGCTCGCCTCGAGGATGGAGGCCGAGGCGCGCATGGTTCCGCGCACGGCGGGTCCCGATCCCGAGTATCTGAGCCTCATGCCCGACTACCTCGCGGGCATCTCGCTCAGAAGCCTGGCCGTCATCTGCGCCGACCTCGACAGCAGGCGCGAGAGCCTGCTGCTCGAAGCGGAGCATGTGGCGCCGCACCGCATCCCCATCGGCCTCACCGTGGCGTCCGTCGATCGCCAGATGCGCGCGCGGGGCCGTATGAGCTTCACCGAGCTGCTCGATGGCCGGCATTCGGCCGAATCCGTCGTGGCCACCTTCCTCGCCGTGCTCGAGCTCTTCAAACGGGGCATGGTGAGCGTGCGCCAAAGCGAGATATTCGGCGAGATCGACATCGAGCATGTCGAGGGAGCCGACGAGTTCCATATCGAGAACAGCGATTTCGATTACGAATCGGAATTTGATTTGGAGTAGCCATGCAGCGTTTGGAAGATCTTTCGGGAGACGCGCTCAAAGGAGCGCTCGAGGCTTTGCTCATGGTGTCGAGCGAGTCGGTTTCCGCTACCGATCTCGCGGCTGCGCTCGAGGTCGATCCGGGGGATGCGGCAGCCGCGCTCGCCGAGCTCGCCGCCGAGTACCTCGACAGCAACCGAGGCTTCCAACTGCGCGAGGTCGCGGGCGGTTGGAGGCTCTTCTCGCACCCCGCCTATCATGAGCAGGTCGAGCGCTTCGTGCTTTCGTGGGACACGCGCAAGCTCTCGCAGGCCGCCCTCGAAACGCTCTCCGTCATCGCGTACCACCAGCCCGTGACCCGCGAGGGCATCCGCGCCATCCGCGGCGTCAATTCCGACGGCGTCATCGCGTCGCTGCGCGAGAAGGGCCTCGTGCGCGAGGTCGGCCGCGAAGCCGACCGCGGTCAGGCCATCCTGTACGGCACCACCCGGCTCTTCCTCGAGCACTTCGGGCTCAGGTCGCTGCGCGAGCTCCCTCCCCTCGAGGATTTCGCGCCCGACGAGGAATCGAAGCGCTTCATCCGCGAGCGTCTATCGGGAACCTCGTTCTCATCGACGCTCGAAGATGCCGCAGAGGAGCTCGACGAGGAACGTACGCTTGTCGAGAATTCCTATGACGACCTCGATGACGAGGGCGACTACGACGAGCTCGAGCGGATCATGGACGACGTGGAGGGCTCGTTCGATGACTGACGCGCCGGGCATCTATCCTATGCGGCTCCAGCGTTTCCTCGCGCGCGCCGGCGTTGCGAGCAGGCGCGGATCGGAGCGTCTCATGACCGAGGGGCGCGTGCGGGTGAACGGCGAGGTCGTCACCGAGCTCGGATCCAAGGTCGATCCGCTGCACGACGTGGTGAGCGTCGACGGCCGCGTGTATGCGCTCGGCAACAGCCACTGCTACCTCGTGCTCAACAAACCGGCAGGCTGCCTCACCACCATGAGCGACCCCTTCGGCCGCCCCACCGTGGCCGACATCGTGCCCGCGCACGACCATCCCGGGCTCTTTCCCGTGGGCAGGCTCGATGCCGACACGTCGGGCTGCCTGCTCTTCACCACCGATGGCATGATGGGGCAGAACCTGCTCCATCCCTCCCGCCATGTGGATAAAACCTATATCGCCTGCATATCGGGCAGGCTCGATGCCGACGATGTCGCCCGCTTGGAGCAGGGCGTCCGTCTGGACGACGGAGAGGCGTCGCCGGCCTCCGTCGAAGTGCTCGGCGCACATGACCCGCGCAGCGCGCTCGTGCGTCCGGAAGGTTTGGGCGAGCGCGAGCAGATCGTGGCCCTCACCATCCATGAGGGAAGGAAGCATCAGGTTAAACGCATGTTCCTTGCCGTGGGGCACCTGGTGAAAACGCTGCACCGCCTCTCCTTCGGGCCGCTCGACGCGCACGGCCTTGCGGCAGGGGAGTGGCGTCACTGCACGGAAGCCGAGGTCGCGACCCTGCGGGAAGCGGCTAGAATCGATACCGACACCGATGCCGATGCGGCGTCGGGAGAGGAGTGAGCGCTAGATGATCGTCGCCATCGATGGGCCTGCGGGCTCGGGCAAATCAACCGTCGCCAAGGCCATCGCCAAGCGGTGCGGGCTCACCCTGCTCGACACGGGCGCCATGTACCGCTCGTGCGCGCTGCTCTGCACGCAGGCGGGTCTGGACGTGTACGACCCTGCGAACGTCGATGCGATCGTCGAGATCGCCCGCGCAGCGCGGATCGGCTTCGAGCAGCGTGCCGAGGGCCAGGGCGTCTTCGCCAACGGCCAGGACGTCACCGCCGCCATCAGGACGCCCGAGATCGATCTCGCCGTGTCGCCCGTCTCCGCCATCGCCGCCGTGCGCGAGGCCATGGTCGCCCAACAGCGCCAGATCGCCGAGAACGTCGATGTGGTCGCCGAGGGCCGCGACATCGGCACCGTGGTGTTTCCCCAGGCAGATGTGAAGGTGTTCCTCACGGCGGATCCCGAGGCGCGCGCCCTGCGCCGCGCCGTGCAGCGCGCCGGCGGAGATGCCGCCACGGACAGCGATGCAACGGCCGACGAGAGCGCGGTCGAGGAGATCCTCGCCGATCTCAAACGCCGCGACGCCTACGACTCCACCCGCGAGGTGGCGCCGCTCAAGCCCGCAGATGATGCGGTCCATATCGATTCGTCCGCCCTGTGCGTTCATGAGGTCGTGGAGAAGATCCTCTCGCTGAACGATCGGCTCAAGTCCATGGACGCGTCTTCCGCACGTTCCGAGCAGCCGCGCGAGAACGCCGTCGCATCCCCGGCGGGCAAGCCTGCGTCCGCTGCTAAGGGCGGGGCGACGCGTGCGAAGAACGACGCTCGCGCGCATGGCCCCCTGCATGCGTTCGCCCGCAACTCCTTCGACGACTACTACAATCATGCCATGCGCGATCATCCGCTTCCCACGCGCATCTTCTATGCCATCGTCATCGGCATCGTGGGCGCGGTCACCAAGCTCGTGTGGCCCTGGGTGATCGAGGATCTCGACAAGCTCGTCGGGGCGCGCAAGGGGAGCATGATCATCATGAACCACACCTCGCTGCTCGATCCGCTCATCCTGATCGTGTCCTGCGGCGTGCGCGGCATCAAGGTCCGTCCCATCTTCAAGAGCGAGTTCAATATGAACGGCCTCACCACCTGGTTCTTCTCACGCGTCGGCGGCATTCCCGTGAACCGGGGAACTGCCGATATGAAGGCGGTCCGCCGCGCCCGCGCCGCGCTCGAGCGGGGCGAGCACGTGCTCGTGTTCCCCGAGGGAACCCGCGTCAAATCGGATGACGAGGATGCCGAGGTGCACGGAGGCTTCGCGCTCATGGCGCAGCTCGCCAAGGCCCCCATCATCCCCACGGCCATCGTCGGCGCCCGCGACCTGCGTTCCGCCGGCAAGATCCTGCCCCGGCTCTTCAGGCGCGTCTTCGCCAAGGTGGGCGATTCCATCACCTTCGAATCTCTGGGGGTTTCGGGTAAAAAACAGCAGCTCGCTGCCATGGAAAAGACCGCCATGAAGCAGGTGTACGAGCTCAGGGACGCCCTGCGCGCCGAGCATCCGGGAAAGATGTGAGCCATGGCAACCATCAGGATCGCCGATAAGGCCGGCGCCTGCTACGGCGTCGAGCGCGCCCTCGAGCTGGCCTGGAACGCCGTGTCGTCATCGTCGGGCGACGTGTACACGCTCGGGCCGCTCATCCACAATCCCCGCGTGGTCTCGAGCCTCGACGCTCTGGGCGCGCATGAGGCTTCCACGGTGGACGAGGCTGCGGGAGCCACGCTCATCCTGCGCTCGCACGGCGTCACGCCGAGCGAGGAGGAGCGCGCCCGCGCGGTCTGCCGCAACGTCATCGACGCCACCTGCCCGTTCGTCAAGAAGGTCCATGTCGCCGTCGAGCGTCTGATGCATGAGGGCTACGAGGTGCTCGTCGTGGGCGAGAAGGGCCATCCCGAGGTGGAGGCCACGCTCGCGCATGCGCCCGGCGCGCGGGCGGCATCCGCTCCCGACGAGGCGCGCGAGCTCGATCTGGGCGGCAAGGTGGGCGTGGTGGTGCAGACGACGCAGTCGCTCGAAACCCTCGCCGCCGTGCTCGACGCCATCGATGACGGAAGCCGCGAGGTGAAGCTCGTCAACACCATCTGCGAGGCTACGGCATCGCGTCAGGAGGCCGCCGCGCAGCTCGCATCCGAGGTCGATGCCATGGTGGTCATCGGTGGCCGCAATTCGGCCAACACCACGCGCCTCGCCGAGATCTGTGCATCTCTCTGCGACAAAACCTTCCATATCGAGATGGCCGAGGAGCTCGATGCCGCATGGTTCGCGGGCGCCGAGGTCATCGGCGTCACCGCCGGCGCCTCGACGCCCTCCGCCCAGATCGCCTCGGTCGTCGAGGCGCTCGAGTCGCTCGGCTAGGCGATCCGCATGGCCGAGCGCGCCGACTACGCACCTTCGAGCATCCCGGAGATCGGAGCCTGGATCGCATCGATCGAGGAGGGAAGCCCCGCAGACGACGCCGGGCTCGTGCCCGGCATGCGCGTGCTCACGGTCAACGGCGTCGCCATACCCGATATCATCGCCTGGAGGTGGGAGACGGATGCCGAGCACTGCCTGCTCGAGGTGCTCGACCCCGAAGACGGCCTCGTCTACGAGGCGGAGCTGTTCCGCGAGGTCGGTCGCGACTGGGGCATCGAGTTCACCGACGTGCTCTTCGACGGCGTGCGCACCTGCGTGAATGCGTGCACGTTCTGCTTCATGAGCATGCTTCCGCCCGAAGCCCGCGCCTCTCTCTCCCTGCGCGACGACGACTTCAGGCTATCGTTTCTGCAGGGCAACTTCGTCACGCTCACCAATGTGGACGACGAGGACTTGGAGCGCATCGTCGCATGCCGGCTCGAGCCCATGAACGTCTCGCTCCACGCCGTCTCGCCCGACGTGCGCCGCCGCCTCATCGGCGTCCGCGCCGCACGCGGCATCGAGGTGCTCGAGCGGCTCATCGAGGCGGGCATCGAGATACACGCCCAGATCGTGCTCTGTCCCGGCCTCAACGACGGCGACGAGCTCGAGCGCACCCTCTCATGGATCGAGGCTCGTCCTCAGATCACCTCGACGGCCCTCGTTCCGGTGGGCTATACCAAGCATCAGAAGCGCTTCACGCACTCCTACGTCTCGGACAGGCCCGCATCCCTGCACGTTATCGAGCAGGTACGGCCCTTCCAGGAACGTGCACGCGCCGCAACCGGCCTGGTGCGCTTCCAGCTTTCCGACGAGTTCTATCTCGCGGCGGGCGTCGACGTGCCGCCCGCCGAAGAGTATGACGGCTATCCCCAGTTCTACGACGGCATCGGCATGCTCAGAAGCTTCCTCGACGAGGTCGCCGAGTGCGCGGCCGCGCGTGCGGCCGAGATCGCCCGGGTTGCGGCGTCCCTCGACGCGGCGGGAACGGACATCCTGCTCATCGTGGGCGAGGCCGCCTTCGACGTCATGCGCGCCTTCGCCGCGCTGTTCGCGACCGAGCGCATGCGGGTGCAGGCCGTACGGAACGACTACTTCGGCGGCGACGTCAATGTGACGGGACTCATCGTGGAGCGCGACCTGCTCGACCAGCTCGACCGTCGGCTCGACAAGACGACCGTGGTGCTGCCCGAGGTCATGTTCAACGCCGACATGCTCACGCTCGACGGCGGCTCGTTCGAACGCATCTCCCGTGAGATCGCGGCGCACGGCGGAGAGACGCTGCTCTGCCAGACCTCGCCGCACCTCTTGCTCGACGCGTTCGTCTCATGGAGCGCCGCGCCGCATTAGGTTCAGCCGTGCGCCGTTCTGCTAGAATCGAAGCGTTAACCGTATAGTTTTGAGGAGCGCCATGCCCAAACCCATCGTAGCAATCGTCGGGCGTCCAAACGTGGGAAAGTCCACGCTGGTAAACCGTTTATCCGAGGCGAGGGAGGCCATCGTCCACGAGTCGCGCGGCGTCACGCGCGACCGCTCGTATCACACGACCGACTGGAACGGGCGCTCCTTCGTGCTCGTCGACACCGGCGGCATAGAATCGATCAAATCAACCGACAGCTTCGCCGCGCACATCCGCGAGCAGGCGCTCGCCGCCTGCGACGAGGCCGATGCCATCATCTTCGTTGTGGACGGCTCCGTGGGCGTGACCGAGGAGGACGAGGAGGTTGCCCGCATCCTGCGCAGGGGCGGCAAGCCCGTCTTCCTCATGGTCAACAAGTGCGACGATCCCGCGCGCGAGGAGGAGAAGCTCTGGGCGTTCTACTCGCTCGGCATCGGCGAGCCCCGTCCGCTCTCCGCGCTCCACGGCCATGGCACGGGAGACATGCTCGACGACATCGTGGCCGCGCTTCCCGCCGATACGGGCGGGGGCGACGATGGCGCGGAGGACCTCGCGGTCGCCATCATCGGCCGCCCCAACGTGGGCAAATCCTCGCTCACCAACCGTCTTATCGGCGCCAAGCGCTCCATCGTCTCCGACGTGGCCGGAACCACGCGCGACGCCATCGACTCGCTCATCGACCACGAGGGCACGCGCATCAGGCTCGTCGATACCGCCGGCATCCGCAAGACGGCCCAGGTCCACGAGGACGTGGAGTACTACAGCTACGTGCGCGGGCTCATGGCCATGGACAAGGCCGATGTATGCCTGCTCGTGGTCGATTCCTCCATCGGCGTCACCGAGCAGGACCAGAAGCTCGCCAACATGGCCGTCGATCGCGGCTGCGCGCTCGTGATCCTGCTCAACAAGTGGGACCTCATCGACGAGCCCCAGAAGCAGGACGACCTGTTCCAGAGCCTGGCCCAGCGCATGGCCTTCGCTCCCTGGGCGCCAACGCTCAACATCTCGGCGCTCACCGGCCGCGCGGTGGGCAAGGTCTTCGACGCCTGCCTCGCAGCCGCCGACGCCCATGGCCGCACCATCAAGACGTCCGAGCTCAACACCTTCCTCGCGGGCCTGCGCGAGAGCGGCCATACCGTGACCGACAAGGGTCGGCGGCTCAAGCTCATGTACGCCACCCAAACCGGAATCAAACCGCCCGTCTTCACGTTCTTCTGCAATCTTCCCGAGCTGGTGGACGATAACTTCGAACGCTACCTCGAGAACCGCATCCGCGAGCGCTTCGATCTCGTCGGAACCCCGATCCGCCTGCGTTTCAGGCGCAAAAGCGAGTGATGCCCATGGGCCGCTTGATCCTCCCGACCATCCTGTTCTGCGCCGTGGCCTACCTTGTCTGCGGCATCCCGTTCGGCCTGCTCATCGCCCGCGCCAAGGGCGTGGACGTGCGCAAGGTCGGATCGGGCAACATAGGCACCACCAACGTGGCACGCTCGGTGGGCGCGCTCGCCTCCGGCCTCACCCTGCTGCTCGATGCGGGCAAGGGGTATCTTTCGATGATGCTCGCCCGCAACCTCATCCCCGTGATGGCGCAGCTCGAGTACAAGCAGCTCGACTTCGATCAGCCCCTCGGATGCACCATGGCAGTCGTCTATGTGGCCTGCATCTGCGGGCACGTGTTCTCGTGCTACCTCAGGTTTTCGGGAGGCAAGGGTATCGCCACGGGCTTCGGCGCCGTGCTCGCGCTCAAGTGGCAGCTCGCCCCCGTCCTGCTCATCGTCTTCATCGCGGTGGTCGTGCCCACGCGCTACGTGTCGCTCGCCTCGGTGTGCGCTGCGATCTCGCTTCCCATCGGGGCGCTCATCTTCGGCATTGCGCCCGTCTCGCTTATACCGCTCTGCATCGCCTCGGGCATCGTCGTCTGGGCGCACCGCTCCAACATCGCGAAGCTCCTCAAAGGGGAGGAGAAGCGCTTCTCCTTCCGCTCGAGCAAGGAGGGTACCCGATGAAACGCATCTCCATCATAGGCGCGGGTTCCTGGGGCACGGGCATGACCGCGCTCGTGGCTCCGCGTGCGGATCGCGTGTGCCTGTGGGCGCGCGAGAGCGAGATCGCCCAGAGCATCACCGCGGAGCATCGCAACCCCGTCTACCTCAACGATTGCCAGCTGGCGCACAATGTGGTCGCAACCACGTCGATGGAGGAGGCCGTGCGCGATGCCGATGCCATCATCCTGGCATCCCCCTCCGCCTACCTGCGCTCCACCGTGCATGAGCTGGCCCCGCATACCCATGCGGACACGCCCGTGCTCGTGCTCACCAAGGGCATCGAGACGGCCTCGCATAAGCTCATGCACGAGATCGTCGCCGAGGAGCTCGGCTGTCCCGAGCGCATCGCCGTGCTCGCGGGGCCCAACCATGCCGAGGAGATCATGCGCGGGGCCGTTTCCGCATGCGTCATCGCGTCCGAGAACCCCGAGATCGCACGTTTCTTCCAGAACATGCTCTCTTCGCCCATCTTCAGGGCGTACACGTCCAACGACATGGTGGGCGTCGAGGTATGCAGCGCCGTCAAGAACGTCATCGCCATCGCCTGCGGCATCGCGGCGGGCACGGGGGCGGGCGACAATACGCTCGCAGCGCTCATGACGCGCGGTCTCGCCGAGATCGGGCGCATGGTTTCGGCGCTCAGCGGCAACCCGCTCACCGCCATGGGCCTCGCCGGCATGGGCGACCTCGTGGTCACCTGCTCGTCGCATCACTCGCGTAACCGCACCTTCGGCGAGGCGCTCGTGGCGGGCGAAACCCTCGATCAGTATCAGGAGCGCACCCGCATGGTGGTCGAAGGCGCGTGCGCGTGCACGAGCATCTGCGAGCTCGCCGACATCCATCATGTCGAGGTACCCATCTCGCGCGTCGTCTTCGATGTGCTCTATCGGGGGCTTTCCGTCGATGGAGCCATCGATTCCCTCCTCGGGCGCGACCCCAACGAGGAGTTCTACGGATATGCGACGAACTAGAGGCGAGGTACATCAATGACGAGATCCGCACGCATCGTTCCATCGCTGTTGTCTGCCGACTTCCTGCATCTTGAACGCGAGCTCGAGGACGTGCGGCAGGCCGATCTTCTGCACTACGATGTCATGGACGGGCACTTCGTTCCCAACCTGTCGTTCGGCCCGGGAATCCTGAAGCAGGTCAAGGCGGCAACGTCGCTTCCCATCGACACGCATCTCATGGTGACCAATCCCGAGGACGTGGCCGATGCCTACATCGATGCGGGATCAGACATCCTCACCTTCCACGTCGAGGCGAGCGCAGACCCCGCCGCGCTCATCGCCCGCATCCGCGCCCGCGGCGTGTCCGCCGGCATCTCGCTCAGCCCCGACACGCCCGCCGAGGCGGTCCTCCCGTTCCTAGCTTCCGTCGACCTCGTGCTCATCATGACCGTCTACCCCGGTTTCGGCGGCCAGACGTTCATCGATGCCATGCTCGCCAAGATCGAGGCTGTGAGCGGTGCATGCGCCTCCCTCGGCACCGACCTCCTGATCGAGGTCGATGGCGGAATCGATGCCCGCACGATCAGGCGCGCCGCGCAGGCGGGCGCCAACACCTTCGTCGCCGGCAGCACCATCTTCGGAGCTGCCGATAAGGGCGCCGCCATAGCCGAGCTCAGACGCAGCGCCGAGGAGGTCTGACCGATGCCGTTCTATTTTGATCATGCCGCTTCATCGCCGCTTCGTCCCGAAGCCGCCCGCGCGTTCGAGACGTATGCCGCCTCATCGTATGCGGGCACCAACCCCAACGCGCTCCATACGCCGGGCCGTGCGGCGGCGCTCGCCCTTGAGAGCGCGCGCAAAGATATCGCGCACGTGCTCGGGCCTCAGGTGCGCCCGTCCGAGATCGTCTTCACGTCGGGCGGCACCGAGGGAGACAACCTCGCCGTGTTCGGCCTTGCCGAGGCCGTGCGCGAGCGCAGCCCCCGGAGAAACGCCGTCGTGCTCTCCGCAATCGAGCACGAAGCGGTGCTCTCATGTGCTCCCGAGCTGCGCAAGCGCGGCTTCGAGGTGCGTATCGTGCCGCCCACGCGGGCCGGCGTCATCGAGCCGGCTGCCGTGGAAGAGCTGCTCGACGAGCGCTGCGCCCTCGTGTCCATCATGAGCGCCAACAATGAGACGGGCATCCTGCAGCCCATCGTGGAGCTTGCGGCAGCCGCCCATGCGGCGGGCGCGCTCTTCCACACCGATGCCGTCCAAGCGTTCGCCCGCGTTCGCGTGCACCCTTCGAACGTCGATGCCCTCACCATAACCGGCCATAAGGTGGGCGGACCTGTGGGCATAGGGGCGCTCTTCCTCAAAACAGGGGTGCGGCTCACGCCCGCGCTGCACGGCGGGGGGCAGGAGCGCGCCTTGAGGCCCGGCACCCAGAACGTTGCGGGGGCGCTGGCCTTCGCCGCAGCTGCCCGGGCATGCGCTGTCGCCCATGACGCGCATGCGCCGGCGATCCGCGCACGCGCCGAGCGGCTCGTCTCCGCCCTCGTCGCTGCCGATGCGGGCATCTATCCCACGGTCGAGGCATCTTTCGGCGCGGAGCGCCTTCCCGGAACGGTGCACGTCTTCGCACGCGGCATCGAAGCCGGCTCCGTGCTGCTCAAGCTCGATGCGGCGGGGTTCGCCATCTCGTCGGGCTCGGCCTGCTCGGCCTCGTCGCCCGAGGCGAGCCATGTGCTCAGTGCCATGGGCTTGTCGCGCGAGGATTCCCTCGGGGCGCTGCGCATCTCGTTCGACGAACGCGTGATGGATGACGCACTCGATGCGCTCGCATCCGCCCTCATAACCTGTGTCCGCGACCTGAGACGATAAGGTGAGACCATGAACGAAGAAGCCGAAGCCCTGCTCAAGCTCCAAGAGATCGATCTTGCGCTCATGCGTGCGGAAGCTCAGCTCAAGGCCATGCCGCAGACGGAGAAGCTCATCACGGTGGAGCAGGCTAAGAAGAAGCTCTCGCTGGAGCTCAAGCGCATCATCGGCATGCGCAAGGATATCGAGATCGACATCGCCGACATCCAGGGCCAGCATGAGAGGTATATGCAGGACCGCGCCGACGCGAAGGCCTCGATCGATGAATCGGGACATACCTACAAGGAGATCCAGGCGCTCGATGCCCGGCTCTCGCTCATCGCCAAACAGCTCGAGAAGCTCGAATACAAGCTCGGACCGCTGCTCGATAAGCTCGAGCAGGCCACGTCGGCCGAGGACAAGCTCAACGCCATCTCGATGCGGCTCAACGCCGAGGAGGAAGCCCTGCGCTCATCGTTCGCGCAGGACACCGTGCAGATACGCAGCTCGATCGAGGCGCTGCATGCGGACCGCGCCGATACCGTCGCCCGCGTGTCCGACGAGGTGTGCAGCGCGTATGCGGCTGCGCAGAAGCGCTTCTCGGGGCTCGCCGTGGAGCGCTTGAAGGGCAACGTGCCGAGCACCTGCCGCGTCAAGCTCCAGGGCGATGCATATCGAGAGCTCGTGCGCGGACCGTCCATCACCACCTGTCCGTACTGCCATCGCATGCTCGTCGTCGAGGAGCTCTGATATGGGGAGGCGCGTGCTCGTTGCCGTCAGCGGCGGCATAGCCGCCTACAAGGCGTGCGACGTTGTCAGACGCCTGCAGGACGTCGGCTGCGACGTACGCGTCTGCATGACCGAGCATGCCTGCTCCTTCGTGGGTCCCATCACCTTCGAGGCGCTTTCGCACCACCCGGTGCTCACCGACCTCTTTGCGTTTCCCGAGTCGCCCAATCCGCATGTCATGCTCGCATCCTGGGCCGATCTCTGCCTCGTGTGCCCTGCGACGGCCGACGTCATGGCCAAGGTCGCTTCGGGCATCGCCGATGATTGCGTGACCGCCGCCATCCTCGCCGCACGTGCGCCCGTGCTCTTCGCACCTGCGATGAACGTCCATATGTGGCGCAACACGGCAACCCAAGACAACGTGCGCCTGCTCGAACAGCGCGGCTGCGGCCTCGTCATGCCCGCGCACGGGTTGCTCGCCTGCGGCGATGTGGGCGAGGGCAAGCTCGCCGACGTTGCGGAGATCGTCGATGCCGTCGTGGCGAAGCTGAGGATCGTCCGCGACTTCGCGGGCCTGCGCCTTCTGATCAACGCCGGACCCACCCATGAGGCCATCGACGCGGTGCGCTACATCGCCAACGCGTCGTCGGGCAAGATGGGGTTCTCCCTCGCAGAGGCCGCGCTCGAGCGAGGTGCCGAGGTCACGCTCGTCGCCGGCCCCTGCGCCCTGGCCACGCCCGAGGGGGCCGAACGCATCGACGTGGTGAGTGCCGCCGAGATGCACGACGCCTGCATCGCCGCCTTTTCGCACTGCGATGCAGCGATCTGCGCGGCTGCGGTGGCGGATTACACCCCCAAGGCACCTGCCGACCATAAGCTCAAGAAGTCCGTCGAGCGCCTCGAGTCCATCGAGCTCGTGGAGACCGACGACATCCTCGCCGAGCTCTGCCGCCTGAAAGGCGAGCGCGTCGTGTGCGGATTCGCTGCCGAGACGGGCGATGCCATCGCCTATGCGCAGGCCAAGCGCGAGCGCAAGGGCGCCGATATGATGGTCGCCAACGACGTCTCGCGTGCCGAGTCAGCGTTCGGCTCGGACACCAACCGCATCGCCCTGGTCACCGCCGACGGCGTGGAGAAGCTTGACACGATGCCCAAGCTCGAGGCCGCGCACGCCATCTTGGATCGTCTCGCACGCCTTCTTGCGGAGCGCGCATGATGGGACGGGAGCTGTTCGTCGGCTGCCATCTGTCCACGACGGGTGGATTCACCACGATGGGGGAGACGGCGCTTTCGCTGGGAGCCACCACCTTCGCGTTCTTCACGCGCAACCCGCGCGGCGGCAATGCGAAGCGCATCGATCCCGACGATGCGGCGGGCCTGCGCGCGCTCATATCCGCGCATGGCTTCGGGCCTCTCGTCGCCCATGCGCCCTATACCTTGAACCTCTGCTCCGCCGCACCCGAGGTCATCGGCTTCGCGCGCCGTTCCATGGCAGACGACCTCGCCCGCATGGAACACCTGCCGGGCAACTACTATAATTTCCATCCCGGATCCCATGTGGGACAGGGCGCCGACGAAGGCATCCGCCTCATCGTCGAGGGCTTGAACGTGGTCCTCGATCCCGGGCAATCCACCGTCGTGCTGCTCGAAACCATGGCGGGCAAGGGATCGGAGGTGGGCCGCACCTTCGAGGAACTCGCCCGCATCATCGACGGCGTGCATGCCGACCAGCTGCTGGGCGTTTGCCTCGACACCTGCCACGTGTGGGATGGCGGATACGACGTGCGCGAGCGCCTCGACGAAGTGCTCGACGAGTTCGATCGCATCATCGGTCTGGGCAGGTTGCGCGCCCTGCATCTCAACGATTCCAAGAACGCGCTCGGATCGCATAAGGACCGCCATGAGCGGATCGGGCAGGGTGCGCTCGGCATTGAGACCTTCGAGGCCGTGGTGCGCGATCCGCGTCTGCGCACCCTCCCCATGATCCTCGAGACGCCCAACGACCTCTCCGGGTATGCGGCGGAGATCGCCCTGCTCAAAAACCTTGCAGGGGAGGCGTAGGCGATGGGCATCCTGATCGGGCTCGACAGGATCGGGCACGAGTGGCCCGGCAAGCAGGTGCTCTCGGACGTCACCCTCGGTATCCGCGAGGGCGATCGCGTGGGCATCGTAGGCGCCAACGGCGGCGGCAAGTCCACGCTCCTCTCGATCATCGCCCGCGATGTGGCGGCCGATTCCGGGGCCGTGACCTGGCGCAACAACATCTCGGTGGGGTTCATCGGGCAGTCGGACCGGCTTGCAGACGATGACATGGTGAAACGCGCGGTGCTGGGAGATACGCCCGAATACGAGTGGGCCTCCGATAGCCGCATCCGCTCGATCCTCTCCGAGCTGCTGGAAGGCATTCCCTTCGATGCTCACGTGGGAACGCTCTCGGGCGGCGAGCGGAGACGGTGCGATCTCGCGCGCGTGCTCATCGGTTCCTGGGACGTGCTGCTGCTCGACGAGCCCACCAACCACCTCGACATGCATGCCATCGCCTGGCTCGCCGCGCACCTGAAAGCGCGCTGGCCGGAAGGGGAGGGCGCGCTTCTCGTGGTGACCCACGACCGGTGGTTCCTCGACGAGGTGTGCCTGAACATGTGGGAGGTGCACGGCAGGAGGGTCGATCCCTTCGAGGGCGGCTACTCCGCCTACATCCAGCAGCGCGTGGAGCGCGACCGCATCGCCGCAACCATGGAGGAACGGCGTCAGAACACGCTGCGCAAGGAACTCAACTGGCTCGCGCACGGCGCGAAGGCGCGCACGTCCAAGTCGAAGTTCCGCATCGACGCCGCACGGGCCCTGCTCGCCGAGGATCCGCCCGTACGCAACAGCGTGGAGCTCAAGCGGCTCGCCGTCTCGCGTCTGGGCAAGCAGGTCATCGAGCTCGAGGGGGTGAGCCTGCTGTTCGGCGGGCGCACGGTGCTCTCGAACATCTCCTGGATCGTGGGGCCCGGCGATCGCGTTTCGATCCTCGGGGCGAACGGCGTGGGCAAGACGAGCCTGCTGCGCATCATGACGGGGTTGCTCGCGCCGAGCAGCGGGGCTGTCAGAATCGGTAAATCCGTCAAATTCGGCTGGCTCTCCCAGCAGCTCGACGGCCTTGCGGACAAGGGCGATTGGCGCGTGCTCGAACTGCTCGCACGCTACAAGCAGAACCTTATGGTGGAGGGCAGGCCCACATCGCCCACGAAGCTGCTCGAGCGGCTGGGGTTCGACGCGGGCGATATGTCCACGCGCATCGCCGACCTCTCCGGTGGCCAGAAGCGCCGCCTCGCGCTGCTGTGCGTCCTCATCGACGAGCCCAACGTGCTCGTGCTCGATGAGCCGGGCAACGATCTCGATACCGACATGCTCGCCGAGCTCGAATCGCTTCTCGACTCATGGCCCGGCACGCTGCTGCTCGTCACGCACGATCGATACCTCGCGGAACGCGTTGCCGACAACCAGTATGCGCTCATCGATGGAGCGCTTCGCCATGTGCCCGGCGGCGTTGAGGAATACCTGCGTCTGCTCGACGCGAAGCCCGCGTCCGCCCCGCCCGCCGCAGCGTCGGATGGCACGGCAGCTTCGCAGGGCAGAAGCTCCAATGCGGAGCGCCGTGACAACAAGCGCCGTCTCGATGCCATAGAGCGCAAGCTCGAGAAGATCAGGCAGGAGCCGCAACGCCTTGAAGATGAGCTCGGCGCCATCGATCCCACCGATTTCGCGGCGCTTCTCGCCAAGCAGGAGGAGATCGACGCTGCGCGCCGCAGTATCGACGAGCTCGAAAGCGCGTGGCTCGAGCTCATCGATCAGGTGTAACCTACCATGGACGGCACGGAACCCGAGGAAGGGGCATGCGGGTATGTACGACGTTGTGATCATCGGGGCGGGCGTGTCGGGCGCCGCCTGCGCGCGCGAGCTTTCCAAGCGCAAGCTCTCCATCTGCGTGCTCGAGCGGGATGAGGATGTCTGCTGCGGCACCTCCAAGGCTAACTCCGCCATCGTCCATGCGGGCTTCGACGCAGCCACCGGATCGCTTATGGCGCGGCTCAACGTGCGGGGCAGCACGCTCATGGGGCCGCTCTGCGCAGACCTCGGCGTCGATCTTCACAACATCGGATCGCTTGTCGTGTGCACCGACGAAAGCAGCATGCCCGCACTCGAAGAGCTGCGCGACAGAGGTGCGGCGAACGGCGTGGAGGGGCTCGAGATCGTCTCGGGGGAGCGTCTCCACGCGCTCGAGCCCAACCTTGCCGACAGCGTGGTCGCAGCCCTGTGGGCGCCTTCGGCATCCATCGTCAACCCCTTCCAGCTCAACTGGGCGCTCGCCGAGAACGCGCTGGAGAACGGCGTCGCATTCCACTTCGATACCGAGGTCGTGGGCGTCGTTCGCGAGGACGGCGCATGGAGCGTCCATACGCCGGGCGAGACCTTCCGCACGCGCTGCGTCATCAACGCTGCAGGCGTCTACGCCGATGTCATCCACAACATGGTCTCGCCCGACACGATGGATATCGTGCCGCGCCGGGGCCAGTATTTCGTGCTCGATACCTCGGCAGGGCGCCATGTGCGCCATACGGTCTTCCAGCTGCCCACCAAGCTCGGCAAGGGCGTGCTCGTCACGCCCACGACCGCCGGAAACCTGCTCGTGGGCCCCACGGCCGAGGACATCGACGATAGGGAAGGCACCGACACCACCGCCGAGGGCATCCGGGAGCTTCTCGCCAAGGCGGCTTTGAGCGTGAAGGGCATTCCCTTCCGCGAAACCATCACCTCGTTCTCGGGGCTGCGCGCCCACCGCGCCGAGCACGACTTCCTGATCGGCGAGGTGGCGGGAGCGCCCGGCTTCATCGATTGCGCTGCCATCGAGTCGCCGGGGCTTTCCGCGGCGCCCGCCATCGGCGAGATGGTCGCCGATATCGTGGATGGCATCCTCAAGCCCGCGCTGCGCGATGACTTCATCGCCACGCGTGCGGGCATACCGAACGTCGAGTGGATCGGGGCGAAGGACTGGGAGGCGCTCATCGCCGAGGATCCCGCGTACGGCCGCGTTGTCTGCCGATGCCGTAAGGTCACCGAAGCGCAGATCGTCTCCGCCATCCATCATCCGCTCGGCGCCCGCTCGCTCGACGGCGTCAAGCGTCGTACCGAGGCGTGCATGGGCCGCTGCCAGGCGGGGTTCTGCACGCCAAAGATCATGGAGATCCTCGACCGCGAGCTCGCCGACCTCTCCTTCGACGGGATCACCAAGGCGGGCCCGGGATCGGAGCTGATCGTCGGGCGCGATAAGGAGCTGGACGGAGGCGATCGCTCATGACGAGATCGTACGAAATCGTCGTGATCGGCGGAGGCCCTGCAGGGCTTGCCGCTGCCATCGCAGCACGCGATGCGGGATGCACCTCGATTCTCGTGATCGAGCGCGACCGCGAGTTAGGCGGCATCCTCAACCAGTGCATCCACAACGGCTTCGGCCTCATCACCTTCGACGAGGAGCTCACGGGCCCCGAGTATGCGGCACGGTTCGAGGAGCTCGCGCTCCAAGGCGGCATCGATGTCATGCTCGACGCCATGGTCATCGACGTTTCGACCGACAAGCTGGTCACAGCGGTGAGCTTGGATGAGGGCATGGTGTTCATCCAGGCGCAGGCCATCGTGCTCGCCATGGGATGCCGCGAGCGTCCGCGCGGGGCGCTCAACATCCCCGGGTTCCGCCCTGCGGGCATCTACAGTGCGGGAACGGCCCAACGCCTCGTCAACATCGAGGGATTCATGCCCGGGCGCGAGGTCGTCATCTTGGGTTCGGGCGACATCGGCCTCATCATGGCGCGCCGCATGACCCTCGAAGGAGCGCATGTGGCCTGCGTCGCCGAGCTCATGCCCTATTCGGGCGGCCTCAAGCGCAACATCGTGCAGTGCCTCGACGACTTCGGCATTCCGCTGCTGCTCAGCCATACGGTCGTGCGCATCGAGGGTCGCAAGCGCGTTGAATCCGTCACCATCGCCGAGGTGGACGGGAAGGGCTCGCCCATCCCCGGCACCGAAACCGTCTACCCGTGCGACACGCTGCTGCTCTCGGTCGGCCTCATCCCCGAGAACGAGCTCTCGTTGGCAGCGGGCGTGGAGCTCTCTCCCGTCACCCGGGGCCCCGTGGTGAATGAGAGGCTCGAAACCACGGTGGACGGCATCTTCGCGGCGGGCAACGTTCTGCACGTGCATGACCTGGTCGACTATGTGTCGCAGGAAGCTGCCGTTGCAGGCCGCAACGCGGCTGCCTACGTGGGAGGCGGACGCGGAGAGGACGGCGTCTCGATGGACATCGTCGTCTCAGACGGCATCCGCTACACGGTGCCGCAGGTCGTAGATCCCGCGCGCATGCCCGACGAGCTCACCGTGCGCTTCCGCGTGGACGGGGTGTATGAGAGCCGATTCGTCTCGGTCTACCTCGATGACGAGCGCATCTACCACCGCAAGCGCCTGATCATGGCTCCGGGTGAGATGGAGCAGGTCATCCTCAGGCAGAAGGATCTGCTCGCACGACCCGGCGTCGCATCGATCAGCTTCAAGCTCGAGGAGGCATAGGTCATGGAGGCAATCCATCTTACCTGCATCAGGTGTCCGCGCGGCTGCCAGCTCGACGTTGCGGTCGAGAACGGCGCGGTTGTCTCGGTCACGGGAAATGCCTGCAAGCGGGGTGAGACGTACGCGCAGACGGAGGCCGTCAACCCCATGCGCGCAGTCACCTCGTCCGTTCCCGTGGAAGGCAGCGCGACAGCGCGCATGGTCTCGGTCAAGACGGCGTGCGATGTGCCGAAATCCAAAGTGCGTGAGGTCGTCGCATCGCTTAAGGGCGTCACGGTGTCGGCTCCCGTTGCCATCGGCGATGTGGTGGTATCCGACGTATGCGGAACGGGCGTGGACATCGTCGCCACGAGAAGCGCCTAGAGTTCCCAGGTGCAGGCCTCCATATCGACATGGTCGGCGTCTTTGAAGGAGACGCCCTCATCTGCAAGCATCTGTTTCTGCACGTCGGAACCGCCGAAGGCGAATCCCGGAGCGAGCGACCCGTCCTTGAACACCACGCGATGGCAGGGTACGCCGCCGGCCATGCCGGGGCTCGCGTGCATGGCGAAGCCGACGAACCGTGCTTTGCGGGGAGCTCCCGCCAGCCGCGCCACCTGCCCGTAGCTTGCCACGCGGCCCTCGGGTATCTGCCGCACGATGTCGTACACCAGATTGAAGAACGAATCCATAGAACTGCCCTCCGATTTCGTGTATATCTATGACGGTAGCATGTTTCGTCGAAGGGGGAGGATCATGCAGCTCGACGCGCAGCGCAGCGCGCTCATCGTCATCGATGCCATCGACTCGGTGCACGACGAAGAGGATACGGTCTATGCGGCGGAGATCAGTTCCGAGATGGCGGCATTTCGCACCAACGTCGCCCGCACGGTCAATCTTGCGCATCGGGCGGGCCTGCCCGTTCTCTTCTGCAACGACGAGCACATCGAGGGGCTCGATCGCGAGCTCGAGATCTGGGGGCCGCACGGCATCAAGGGCGGCACGCGCATCTTTCCCGAGATCGCCGTCGGCGAGAGCGATTTCATCATCCCCAAACGCCGTTACTCGGGATTCTTCCAGACCGATCTCGACTTGACCCTGCGCGAGCTCGGCGCGGATACCCTCATCGTCGTCGGATGCGATACCAACGTCTGCGTGCTCCATACGCTCGCCGATGCCTTCTACCGCACCTACAAGACGATCGTGGTGGGGGAGGCCACCATCACGTTTCTCGGCGTCGGAACGCAGGATGGGGCGCTCGACATGTTCAGGGCATGCTATGGCTCCGACATAGTTTCTGTAGAAGAACTGAAGTCGATGCTTGCATAGTTTTCTGTGACGGGTATAATTTTCTGTGCTTTCGGGTGGTGGCGCAGTTTGGTAGCGCACTTGACTGGGGGTCAAGGGGTCGCTGGTTCGAATCCAGTCCACCCGACCAGAACTTACGGGGTCAGAGGTATAAGCCTCTGGCCTTTTTCTTTTCGATCGTCTCGCCCATGGCACCGAAACGCCTTATTCCTGCAGATTCTGGCATCAGAAGGCCTTATTCCTCAGGAACAAGGCGGTTTGGGGGATCGAACCGCAGGAATAAGGCGTTTCGGTGCCATGGGCCGCGCGGGAATCATCGTCCGGGCGGTAGCGGTTCCGTCTCAGTCGATTGTTCGGGACGATAAATCGCCTGATGCTGTCCCGGATAATCGACCGAGACGGACGCGGCCTGTCTTTCTCGCCGTCTTGGATAAGAAGAACCCAATTGAAGTTGCTTAGTATAACTCTTAGATATGATGGTTACGATAAGAGTTAAATATGGCTTACTTAGTCAGCATTAAAAAAAGATACTCCTATCGCACAGCTCGCTCAACGGCAGCAATCCCACCCAAGCGCATTCAGGCTCATCATCGGCCCCTGCCTGTTCCTCCTCACGGTCGCCCTCGTAGCATACGGAATGCTGACCGGGTGCTCGTCCCAAGAAGGCGGGACCTCCGCTGACCGGCAGGCGATCGAGGGGCGCCCGGTCGTCTTGACGACCTTCACGGTGATCCAGGACATGGCGCAGCAGGTCGCCGGCGACTATCTCGATGTTCAGTCCATCACAAAGCCCGGTGCGGAGATCTACGATTACGAACCCACTCCCGAGGACATCGCCCGTGCGTCGGAAGTCGATCTGTTTCTGGACAACGGTCTGGGCCTCGAGCGCTGGTTCGACCGTTTCATGGCGGACTCGAACGCGCGCCGCGTCGACCTCTCCGAGGGTGTCGAGCCGATGGAGATCGCCGATGGCGAATACGAGGGCGACGCCGATCCCCATCAGCAGGTTGCGGGCTCGCCTCCGAGGGCACGACCGTGCTCGTCGCCGTCCACGACCTGAGGATGGCGGCACAGTCGTTCGACCGCGCCGTCCTGCTCGACCGAACCGTCGTCTGCCAGGGGCCGGCGCGCGAGGTCATCGCCGTCGATCATGTCGCGCGGCCCTTCTACGTCGACCAGGACATCGAGCGAGATGGTGGCGTGATGGCGGAGATCGATCCTTTCGGACTGCTCTCCTATGCGTTCATGGTGCTTCCCGGGGTCGTCATCTCGTATATGCTGCGCGCTCCCTATGTGGTGGGCGCCCTGGTGGCGGCGCTTCTGGCCTGCGCCCTCATCGGCGGCGTGGGAAGACGCCGATACGTTCGCTCGGATGCCTCCATGGGCATCGTGTTCACGATGCTCTTCCCCTGGGCACCGTGCTGATATCCAAGGTGCCCAGCCAGGTCAACCTGTTCTCCATATCCTGTTCGGCAACCTTCCGGGCGTCATGCCCGAAGATATGCGGCTGGTGCTCGTCGCCCTCGCGGTGACCGTCGTGGTGCCCCTGCAGTCGGTGGGCATCATCCTGTCGGTGGCCATGCTCGTCACACCGGGCGCGACGGCGCGGATGCTCACCGAGAGCATCTGGACCATGCTGCGGCTCTCGCCCGCCGTGGCCGCAGCGGCGGTCGTGCTGGGGGTATGGGCCGGCTACGTGGCGAACGCATCCTCGGGCGGGATGATCGGCGTGATTCTCGGCCTCGAGTTCGTCCTCGCGTGCGCCTTTGGCCCGCGGGGAGCGCACAGACGGCGCGCGAAGGCCGAGGCCTGATCAGCTCTCGCGCGCGAGATCTTCCTGCTCGAGCCTGCGGGCTTCTTTATTGGCGAGCAGGGCCGTGAACCCGACGGCGATGCCGGCGGCCATGAGCTTGCCTATGAACAGCGGCAGGATCAGCGTGGGCTGGTAGTTCGCGCAGAACGAGAGATGGTCGCCGATGATGAACGCACCGCATACGGTGAACGCCGAAGCCTTCACGATGTCGACGGCGCGCATGTCGCGCGTCATGGGGTACAGCGCGAGCGCGTTGCATGCGGTGGCCAGGATGCCGGTCGTGGCCATGTCGGATAGATGGAAGAACCGGCCGATCTTGCCGAGCGGCGCGGAGAGGTACGTCTTGATCAGATGCACCATGGGGAAGGCGCCCGCGAGCATCATCGAGATCACGGCGCAGTTCTCGACGGCGCCGAGCCCGTTCTCCTCGCTGATGAACATGAGCGGCATGAAGTCGAGCTGCCCGAACAGGCTGGCGAACGGCTCGACGAAATATGCGAGGATCGACAGCACGAGCACCGTGCGCGCCGCGTAGTCGATGGCGGTGCCGAACACGATGAAGCCCTTGATCATCGTCTCGGGGATGAACTTCATGCCGAGCGCGATGAGCACGCAGATGATCGTCAGCGGCACGAGGTTCACGAAGACGGTGCCCCAGTTCATGGCCAGCTGGTACGTGGCCGCGGCGTCGGTTGAAAGGATGTCGCGCACCATCGGGTTCGAAAGCGCGCATGCGCCCGATGCGATGAGCACGCCGAGGGGAATGGCCAGGAAACCGCACATGATGCCGAGCGCGAAGTACTTGTGCTTCGTCTTGTCGATCAGGCGCAGCCCGATCGGAACCGAATACACGATGGTGGCGCCGGCCATGAAACCGGTGAACATGGCCATGATCCAGCTTTCGGTGGTCGAGGCAAGCGCATACGCCGTCTGGTAACCTCCCATGTCGGCTGCGACGATCGTCGTCGCCGCAAGCGAGGGATCCGCACCGATCATCCCGTACAACGGCCCGAACACGTTGCGCACGAACAGCTCGAGGTAGGGGATCGAGGCGTAGATGCCGCCCACCGAGAAGAAGATGGGGCCGATGGAGTAGATGCCTTCGATGAACTGCTTGCCGAGCTCCGATTCCGGCTTTACCATCGATGCGATGCCGCCTGCAACCATGCATGCCATCATGATGAGCACGATGACCTGACCGATAAGTTCCATAGCTTGGTTCCTTCCTGCTTAGGGTCCCTGTTCGCGCGTTCTGTCTATGCTTCGTCCGAACACGATGAGCGCAGCTCGAGCGCGCGCTTGGCGTAGTCCTTCGCGTAGCGATACCAGATGTAGAGGTATTCGCCCACCGGATCGCCGCACACGTCCTTGTAGATGGCCCACACGTACCAGTAGAACGCCGAAAGCGCGACATAGCCCACGCAATGGGCCAGCTCGACGTCGGACGGCTCGCGGTCGAAATACCAGGAGATCACCCGCAGCGCCTCATCATAGGTGTAGTCGCTGCAGCAGATGAACGTGCCGAGGTCGCTCGCGTAGTCGCCCATGCCGGCGTACTCCCAGTCGATGAGGTGCATGGCGTCGCTCGTCACGAGGAAGTTCGGATCGTAGAAGTCGTTGTGGCACAGGCACGGTGCCACGCCGTCATGCACGAGGTGGCCGTGCACGCGCTCGATGGATGCATGCAGCTCGTCGAAGTCGGAGAAGCTGGCGCGCGCCCGCTCGTTCAGCAGGGCGATGATCTCCTCGGCCTTCTCGTACACGTCGAAGGCCGCCTCGATCGCGCGCCCGCACCGGTGCAGCGTGCGCGCGATCTTCATGGCATGCTTCACCTGCGCATCGTCGTGATAGTCGAGCGATGCGCTCCCTTCGATGAAGTGCGAGAGCTTCCAGCCCGTCCGCTCGTCTTCGTGCAGGAACGTGCCGTCGAGCCCGAGTTCTTTCGCAACGGTCTCGGCCTGCGTTTCGGCAATGCGCGAGATGATCTCGTCGGTGCCGGCGCCGGGGTGGCGGTAGACGTAGGGCTTCCCGTCGCAGGTGAATTTAAACGACATGTTCGTGAGGCCCTGCTTTATGGGCGTGATGTCGCGAATGGCATCGCGCGTGCAGCCGAGCACCGACTCGATGTTGTCGAGAATGCTCGAGTCCACGTTGTCGATGAAGTACGGATCGAATCGCCGCAGGTCGTCGAGGGAGTCGAACTCGTTCAGAACGCCGGCTGCGTAGCGGCGGATGCGCATGGGCAGCTCGTGAACGAATCGGGCATACACGTCTTCCCACAGCAGATCGTACGTCTTGGGCTTTTCGACGACTTCGCCGAGCAGCTCGATGAAGCGCGTGGAGAACGCGCGATCGAAATACGCGTGGCCGACCGCGCACCAGCCGCCGGGCCCGCCCGCCGTGTCCATAGCGGTGATGATGTCATGCGGGCCGACGGTGATCAGGTACTCCTCCGTCGGCTCGTCGGTGTGCTCGGCGGCGTAGTAGGCATCGTACACGTAGGGTTCGAAGGGGTTTTCGACGAAGTAGTTGTCCGAAGAGCAGACGAACGTGTTGGCGAGCCGATCGCGCACGAGCCACAGCGTGTAGTTGTTGTTGCGTTGCGCATACAGGGGATTCACGACGATGTCGGCGCCGTACTTGTCGGCCAGATAGAAGAATTCCTCCTTCATGTAGCCGACCACGATCGTTATGTCGTCGATGCCGGCTTCGTGCAGCTGCTCGATCTGACGCTCCATGAGCACCTCGCCGCGCACCTTCAACATGCCCTTGGGCTTCTCGTACGAGATGGGCGCGAAGCGGGTCGACAGGCCCGCCGCCAGGATGACGGCATTGTTCACCCGATAGGGCGCAAGCGCCTCGATGCCTGCAGGCGTGACGGTATATGCGTCGAGCAGCCCCGTATCGTGCAACGTTGCGATCGCGGAGTTCACCGTTCCCACCGAAAGCCCGCACACCTGTGCGATCTGCCGCTGCGTCGGCGCTGTGCGTGCTGCGAGCACCGCAGCGAGCACCGCGAATTCGTTTCGTTCAAGGGTCTTGTCCGCCATCGTCTGCCCGCTTTCCCGATCTGTGTTCAATAAATAGATAGAAGAAACATAGTTTGAACATGCGAGCGCGTCAAGCGTGGGATCTTATGAGCGATCCGCATCCGGGCTCCGCGCTATACTGAGCGTATCCAGAGAGAAAGGCAGTCCATGGACGACTTCATCACCTTGGCACGAGATCGCTATTCCTGTCGCTCGTTCTCCGATACGCCCGTCGAGGATTGGAAGATCGAGCGCATCATCGAGGCCGCAATCGCCGCGCCCACGGCGCGCAACAGCCAAGCCTGGTACGTGTGGTCCATCACCGATGCCGTGTCGCAGAAGGTCGTGCGCGCCTCGACGCCCTTCCACTTCGATGCGCCCGCGCTGCTCGTCCTCGGCGTGCGCCCCGAGGATGCGGGGGCGAGCCGCATGAGCGGCATCAACTTCGCGGACATCGACGGCGGCATCGTGGGAGCCCATATCCTGCTCGCCGCGCAGGACCTCGGCCTCGGTGCGCTGTGGGTGGGGGACTTCAATGCCGACGCCATCCAAGAGGCGTTCACCGAGACGGACGACTATCGCCTGATCGGCATCTTCCCCCTCGGCTATCCCGCTTCCGATGCAGAGCCCAGCGCACGGCACTTCACGCGTAAATCTGCATCCGAGATCTTCATGGAGATCTAGCGATGGATCGCGCGTCGGCAACCTATGGGCTCTACGGATGCGAGGACGATCCGCCCTCGTTCGATGCGGACGCCGCATGCGGCAGGCTCGCGGCGGCGCTGACGTTTCGCACGGTGAGCGCCGCATCCGATGCACGGGAGTTCGAGCTGCTGCATCGCCATATCCGCATATCGTTTCCCCTGCTGATGGCGCGCGCCTCATTCGAGACGTTCGGGCAGAGCGTCCTTGTCACCCTGAGCGGAACCGACGAGACGCTCTCTCCCATCATCCTGATCGCCCATCAGGATGTCGTCCCTGCCGACGAGGCCGCCTGGATGCATCCGCCGTTTGCGGGCTATCAGGACGATGAGTACGTTTGGGGCAGGGGTGCGCTCGACATCAAGGGCATGCTCTTCGCCGAGCTCGAGGCTGCGGAGCTGCTGCTCGCCGCCGGTTCCGCGCCCACGCGCACGATCATCTTCGCGTTTGGAGATGACGAGGAGGCGCGCAGCGCAGGTGCCGTGCGCCTGGCCTCCGTGCTCGCCGAGCGCGGCGTGCGCGATGCGTTTTTGCTGGATGAGGGAACGACCTCTCATGCCGACGGCTCCGTGCTCGGCGCACCGGGCACGCAGGTCCAGGGGCTCTGCCTCTCGCAGAAAGGCTTTCTCACCGTGCGCCTGACCGCGCGGGGGGGAGGCGGGCATTCCTCCAACCCCTTCGGTACCACTTCGCTCGAGAAGATCGCCCATGCCATCTGCGCGATCCGCGCGGCCATGCCGGCGCCGCGCTTCACGCGCCTGCTCTCCCGTGCCCTCCACGAGTTGGGCGTGGAGCAAGACGCTGCGCTTCTCGAACGCCTTGCGTCATCTCGAGAGAGCTTCCCCTACGTGGCGGATACCATGGCCGTCACGCAGGTGGACGGCTCATCGCCGTCGGCGAACGTGATGCCCTACGACGCCACCGCCACGATCAATTTCCGGCTGCTGCCCGACCAGAGCATCGAGGAGCTCTTCGCGCTCGTTCGCCATGCGTGCGGAGATGCTGTGGAGGCCGAGATCGTCCATGCCACGCGTGCAGCGCGGGAGGATGCTCCGTCGGGCGCCGTCTACGACGCCCTGAAAGATAGTTTCGAGCGCTTCTATCCGGGCGTTTCGTTCGTGCCGCTCTTCATGTGCGGCGGGTGCGACGCCATCCGCTATGAGGCGGTCACGGCGCAGAGCGTGCGGATCCTGCCGTATCTCGTGCCTCCGTGCGACGAGGCGCGCATCCACGGCGTCGATGAGCGCATATCCAAGCGCGCGTATGCGCAATCCATCCGACTGCTGGCGTACTTCCTGAACACGACATGTTTTTAAGCTAATTCAAAATAGCTGCCGCTCAGACTGCGCGCGCTCATATGCTCTTGTCGTGCTCGTATCCGGATGCAGCGTTGCCCGTATGCCGTTAGGGTACAATTTATACGCGATTCACAAACCAACGGGAAGCAAGGTTGCACGCGGTGTCAGAGCAGAAGAGCATATCCGAGCAGATCAAACATGCGGTCGATTCAGATACCGCGGCAAAACAGCTCTCGGGCGCGGTCGATGCGCCCGTCGGAACGCCCGACAACCCCTCCGACGAGATCTTCACGCTCGCCAACCTCATCACGCTCTGCCGTTTCATCCTCACGCTCTGCTTCCTCTTCCTGTTTCCCCGGCAGGGAGCGCGCGGGGTCGCCCTCGCGTGCTACATCGTCGCCGCCATCACCGACTTCCTCGATGGCCAGGTGGCGCGCCGCACGCAGACGGTGAGCTGGGCCGGGAAGGTCATGGATCCCATCATGGACCGCGCCCTGCTGTTCATCGGCGTCATCGGCCTCGTTTTGACCGGCGAGCTGCCGCTTTGGATCGCGCTCGTCGTCATCGGGCGCGATGCCGTGCTCGCCCTCGGCGCCCTCATTCTCAGGAGGTTCGAGCGCAGGCCGATCGACGTCATCTTCATCGGCAAGCTTGCCACCGCGCTGCTCATGTTCGGCTTCTGCGACATGCTGATCGGCGTTCCCGTCGTAGAAGGGCTCGGCCTCGCGTCCGTCCCCTGGCTGCCCGGGCTCAACGGCGCCTCCGCCATCGCCGGCATCTTCTTCATCTACGTCGGGCTGGTCTTCTCGCTTTTGACCGCCATCGTTTACATCGTCAAGGGCATCCGGATCATCCGTGAGAAGAGCGATCATGAAGCTTAGAGCCCTCGTCCTCTGCCTGGCTGCGAGCCTGCTGCTCGTCTGCCCGCCCGCCCGCGCCTTCGAAACCTCTCCCGACGTCTCTGAGGCTCAGGCCGCCATCGTGGTGGATTCCTCGGGCAGCGTCCTGTGGAGCATGAACGCCGAGCGCGAGATGGGTATGGCGTCGATCACCAAGGTCATGACCGCAGTCGTCGCCCTCGACAGCGGCGTCGATCTCGATACGCCGTGCTCCATCGAGTACGTCGATCTGGGCCCCTATTCGCAAACCGCCGGCTTCACCGAATCCGATGAGCCCACGTTGCGCGACCTGCTGCGCGTCATGCTCGTATACTCCGGCAACGATGCCGCCTGCTATGTTGCCCAGAACGTCGCCGGCTCCATCGACGAGTTCGTGGCGCTCATGAACGAGAAGGCTCGCGAGCTGGGCATGAACCATACCCGCTTCGCCAACCCCCACGGCCTCGAGCAGAGCGGCCACTTCTCAACCGTTGCCGACCTGGCCATTCTTGGGCGCTATGCCCTCGAGAACTACCCGTTCATCGCGAGCACGGTGCGCCTCGAGGCTACCGAGGCCTACGCCGACGGTTGGCTCCAGACGTTCAACACCACCGATTACTTCCTCCTCTCATACGAGGGTGCGCTCGGCATCAAGACGGGCTCCGAAGAGGCGGGCTACTGCTTCCTCGGCGCGGCGCGCCGAGACGGCGCCACGCTCTACACCTGCGTTCTGGGATGCGAGAGCGATGGAGGCAGGTGGGAGGATACGACGGAGCTGCTCGACTGGGGCTTCTCCGTGCGTTCGTCGCGCACGGTCGCCGCGCAGAGCTGGCTCATCGACCTGCAGCCGTTCGCCTACGACTTCCGGTATCGCTGCCCGGTCTATCCGCGCGAAACCGATATCGGCTACTACCAGACGGGCGAGCCGCTCGCCTATGAGTCGGTGCGCATGCGCGATGCCCTGCTCTGCCTGCCCGGCCAGATGGTGGGGGCCGTCAGCTGGAGGCAGGGTGGCAACGCGATCGGGACCGTCCTCATCGAGACGGATGCCTCCCTTGCGCGCATCCCCGTCTTCAACATCTTCGCAATCCCGCTCTTCATGGAGGACTGACCATGGCGTGGCCGCTTATGCGGGAGCATGGCTACCTCGGCGCGTCTCTCGAGGACGGCCGCGTGGCATCGTATCTGAACGAGACGCCGCTCGACGAGGCGCTCCAGGGTGCATGCGTCTACGACCTCACGGGCAGCCTCTACCGCTTCGTATCGGGGGAGGATGCGCAGGGCTTCATGGAGACCCTGTGCGCCGGAACGCGCCTGCCTGCGGGCTCGAGCGCCTTTTCGGCGGTTCTCACGGGCGATGGCGCCCTCGTGTCCGTTCCGTTCATCGTGCGCGGCGGCGCAAGCGAATACATGGTCATCGACCCGGGCCGGCGGCGTGCGATGCTCGACGCGTGGATGGGCTTCGCCCGATCCATCGAGCAGGACGGCGTGATGCCGTTCGAACAGGCCTCCATCGAGGACGCTTCGAGCCTTCTGGTGCCCCTGCTCGTCTGCGGAACTCGCGCGCGGGAGCTCCTCGGCGACTATACGGCGGACGCCGTGCTTCCCGGGCCCGGATGCGTGGCGAGCGTCGCCTTCGACGGCGTTCCATGCGTGCTCGCCGCGCTCGATGAACGCCTGGGCGATGCCTTCATCGTCTTCGCGCCGCCCGCCTTCTCCGTGCGCCTGTTCAGGAGCTTTCTGTCGTTCACCTACGCGCATCCCCAGGGCATGGCGTCGCTCGAACGCTTCATGGGGCGCCTTCCGTGGCAGGGGCAGCTCGCCGGCGACGATCGCGTGATCGTGGGGCGCGACGCGCTGTCCGCGTGGGGCATCGTCCGTCCAGACGCCGGCTTTATCGGCTCACGCGGCCTATAGGGTGCTGTCTCCGAGAGCACCGCGTTCGTGATTTGCCGTATTCTGGTAGAGATCGCAGAAGAGAAGGATTGTGCATGGCCTACGATTTCGAAACGCTTCCCGCACGGCGCGGAACAGGTTCGCTCAAATGGGATGCGATGCTTTCCGATAATCCCGAGGTGGGAGAGGATGTCGTCCCCCTGAGCGTGGCCGACATGGAGTTCGTCACGCCCGAACCCGTCAAGCGGGCCCTCATCGACCTCGTCGAATCGACGCCCCTCGGCTACACCAGCCCCACGCAGGCGTTCTTCGATGCCTGCATCTCCTGGCAGCGGCGTCGCCATGGATGGGCGCCCGAGCAGGAGTGGATCGTGACCTCGCCGGGCGTCGTTCCTTCGCTCTACACCGCCGTGAACGCCTTCAGCGAGCCGGGCGACGGCATCATCATTCAGCCGCCCGTATACTATCCGTTCTCGATGGCCGTCGAGCAGACGGGTCGAACGCTGGTGAAGAACCCCCTCATCCGCACGGCGGAGGGCTATCGCATCGATTTCGCCGGCTTGGACCGGCTTGCCCATGAGCGCACGGCCAAGGCGATCATCCTCTGCAGCCCGCATAATCCCGTCGGACGCGTATGGACCGCCGACGAGCTGCGGCGCATGCTCGATATCTGCACCGATGCGGGGCTCTACATCATCTGCGACGAGATCCACAACGACCTCGTCATGCCCGGATACGAGCATCGCACGCTCCTCTCGCTCGCATCGGCCGAGCAGGCGCGGCGCATCCTCGTGTGCACCTCGTGCTCCAAGACGTTCAGCCTCGCCGGCACGCAGGGCTCGGTCATCTACATCCCGCATGAGCAGACGCGCGAACGTTACCAGGCCGCCTATGCCGCTCAGGGCCTGTTCCAGCTCAACGCGTTCGCCTATCCTGCGCTCATCGCCGCCTATAACGAATGCGCGGGATGGCTCGATGCGCTCATCGGCGTGATCGTGCGCAACGTCGCTCTGCTCGAGGCGCGCCTGAACGGTCGGCTCGGCGGCCTTTCGGTGGAGAAGCTCGAGGGCACCTACCTGCCCTGGGTCGACTTCTCCGCATGGCGGATGGACGCCGAGGAGCGCGAGATGTTCCTGCATCGCGAGGCCCAGCTCTATCTCGACAGCGGAAGGCTGTTCGGCGATGAGGGGGCGCAGTTCGAGCGGTTCAACGTGGCCTGCCCCACGTGGGTGCTCGAAGCGGCGCTCGACAGGCTCGAGGCGGCGTGGCGCACGGTACGCACCGAAGGCCGCTAGATAGGGGAGGAACCCGCATGAAGTATGCCATCAACGCACGGAAGGCGCCCGAGGCGTCGGGACCCTACTCGCAGGGGACGACTGCGGGGCGTCTCGTGTTCACCTCGGGCCAGATTCCCATCGCCGACGATGCCGAAACCCTCATCGAGGGCGATATCGTCGCGCAGACGAAGCGCGTGATCGACATCGTCGAGGCGATCCTCGCCGAGGTCGATTGCACGCTCGACGATGTGGCGCAGACGACGGTCTACCTCACCGACCTCTCCGATCTCGAGGCGGTCAACAGGGTGTACGAGGAGCGTTTCACCATGCCCGCTCCCGCTCGCAGCGTGGTGGGCGTTTCGGAGCTTCCGCTCGGCGCGCTCATCGAGATGGACTGCATCGCCAGCCGTTAGCGTTATCATGGAAGAGACGGCTTTTTCTAGGGAGTAGCTATGGAACCAATGAACACGAACGACTCAAGTGGGAAAACCGAGATCTTCCGGATGCCCTCTGCCGACGCCACGGTTCCCGATCTCATGAACACGTCCAAGCCCGCCTACCCCACGCTCACCATCGTCAAAGGGCCTCATCTGGGCGACACGTTCGACCTCGATTCCGAGGTCATCACCTTAGGCCGCGATCCCTCCAACAGCATTTTCCTCAACGACATGACCGTCTCGCGCCATCATGCGCGCATGGATCTCTCCGAGATAGGGGAGGGACGCGCCTCCATCACCGATCTCTCGTCGCTCAACGGAACGTGGGTCGACGGGGCCATCGTCTCCGAGGCGGGCCTCAAGGATGGTTCGACCATTCAGATCGGCACCTTCAGGATGGTCTTCCACACCAACCGGCGGCAACGCGCCTCGCAGTAGGGGAGCGTGCAGCCATGCCTGACTTCGAGTACCTGACCATCGGAAAGCTGGTGCAGCGGCTTCAGCCCGCATACCCCGATCTCACCGTCTCGAAGGTGCGCTACCTCGAGGACGAGGGCCTGCTCTCGCCCTTGCGCTCCACAGGCGGATACCGCAAGTACTCGCCGAAGGACGTTGCCCGGCTCGAATCCATCCTCTATATGCAGAAGCACCGCTTCTATCCGCTTGCCGTCATCAAGGAGCAGCTCGAACGGCAGGAGCGGGAGTCTTCCCAGGAGGCCGTGCGCGCCGACGGTGCGGACGAGATCCCCGTGGTCGATTCCGCCGAAACGGTCGAGAAGCTCCATCCCATCGACCGCATGCCCGAGATCTGCGGCACGTCGGTGAGCTTCGTCCGCTCGCTCGAGGAGATCGGGCTCATCCAGTTCAAGAAATCGCCGCAGGGCCGCGACTTGGTTGAAGGCCGCGACCTGCAGCTTATCCGCACCTGCGACGAGCTGCAGAAGTTCGGCATCGGGCCGAAGAATCTGCGCCAGTACGTCATGGCCGCCAACCGTGAATCGGCCATGTTCGAGCAGGCGCTCGTGGTCTATACCGCCAAGGCGGGCGGGGTCGAGGTCGAACGCACCGAGGAGATGCGCAGCCGCGCCGACGAGGCATTCAACCGCATGCTCGCCCTCACGAACTCGATACGCTCCACCCTCATCAAGCGCAGCGTGCGCAACGCGCTCTCCGAATAGCCCCGGTCATACGAGCAGCATTCGAAAGGAACCCCCCGTGTCAGACTTCGATTTCAAGAGCCGTATCGTCGACATCCCCGACTATCCCGAGCCCGGCGTCATCTTCAAAGACGTCACGCCGCTGTTCAACGATCCCGTCGGCTTCAAGGCTGTCGTCGACGCCATCGCCGTCCACTTTGCCGGGCGCGGCATCACCAAGGTCGTCGGGGCCGAGGCGCGCGGTTTTCTCGTGGGCCCGCCCGTCGCCTACAAGCTCGGTGCGGGCTTCATCCCTGCACGAAAGCCGGGAAAGCTTCCGCGTGCGGTGTATTCCGAGTCGTACTCGCTCGAATACGGCAGCGATGAGCTGCAGATTCACAAGGATGCGCTCGGCGTCGACGATGTGGTGCTCGTGGTCGACGACCTTATCGCCACCGGCGGCACTGCGGTGGCGGCTGCCCGTCTTGTGGAGAAGGCCGGGGCCCGCGTGGAGGGCTTCTCGTTTCTGCTCGAGCTCACGTTCCTGCATCCACGCGAAATCGTCGCCCGCGACTTCGGCGAGCGGGAGATCTTCACGCTCATTCCTGTAGAATAGGTTGAAAACCCACAGGACCGCCACATACATGGCAGTACTGTGGACGTTACGAATGCGCCTGCAAACGCGGCTAAAATGAATATTCGAACGTCGAAAGGACTGTATCATGGGTTTGAGGAAATCACTTGCCGCGTCGGCAGTCGCCATCTCGCTTGCATGCGGCGGATTGGTGCTCCTGCCTTCGCAGGCGTACGCCGTGCCTTCGCAAGCCGACCTCAACGAGGCCCAGGCACGCATCGATGAGTATGGTTCCCAGCTCATCACATTCCAGACCGAACTCGAGCAGGCCGAGGCCGATCTCGTGCGCACCGACAACGAGATCGAGGATACCGAGGTGAAGATAGGGGAGACCCAGGCCGAGCTTGCTGCGGCGCGTGCGGTTCTCGCCAGCCGCATGAGAAGCGGCTACAAGTCCGGCTCCGTCAACTTCCTCGATGTGCTCTTCAATTCCACGAGCCTCGAGGACTTCGCCAACCGCATCTACTATATGGATAAGGTCAACGAGCAGGACGCTGAGACCATCGACCGTGTTCAGCAGCTCGAGGATCAGCTCACCGATCAAAAGGCCACGCTCGAGGCCCAGAAGACCACGCAGGAGCAGCGCGTCGCCGAGGTTGAGACGCGGGTGGGAGAGTACGAGGAGCTTGTCGGCGAGGCACGTGCCTATTACAATCAGCTCGACGCCGAGATCCAGGCCGAGCTCGCACGCCAAGCCGAAGAGGAAGCACGTCGCGCCGAGGAAGCTGCTGCAGCGGAGAGCAGCCAGCAGCAGAGCGCCGCAGCGACCGTCATCGATGTCGCCGGCGGTGGCAACGACGGCGGCGATGCCGATAGCGGCGATGGCGGATACGCCGATACCGGCAACGACGATAGCGGATACAGCTCCTCCGGAAGCTCAAGCGATTCGGGCAGCCCCTCGTCCAACGGCTCTTCATCGGATAGCGGCTCATATTCGAGCGGATCCTCGCCGTATCCGGGCGGAGGCGTCTCGTCGGCGTACTCCTGCCTCGGCATGCCCTACGTTTGGGGCGGCTACAATCTGAGCACGGGCGGCTTCGACTGCTCGGGTCTCGTTTCGTACTGCTACGGCGACGGCACGTGGCGTGCAGGCGCCGAGCCGCTCGGCCTTGCCATCCAGAGGGCGGGTCTGTGGAAGACGAGCCTTGATCAGCTCGTGCCCGGAGACCTCGTCTACACGCGCACCAACTTCGATCACGTGGGCATCTATATCGGCGACGGCATGATGATCCATGCGCCGTATCCGGGTGCCGTGGTATGCGTGGCTCCTGTGTACTCCTTCTATGGGGGCGGGCCGTTCGTCTATCCGTACTAACCTTCAGCATTTCACATAGCTTCGATGGGGGAAGGGGCTCTGCAGCCCCTTTTTCCTGCCGTTCTCTAGTTTACATAAGATATATTATCGCGGATTTATAGGTAGCATCGATGTACAGGGTTTCGCGGGAGCGTGTGATGCAGGACAGACAGCCCATGTTTGACGGCGCATCGCCGGATGCGCGTGCGTACGCATGCAGCTCCAGCGGTCTGCATCACGGGACCTGTCCATGAACCCTCATGCTTACTCAAGTTCGAAACGCAGATACGCTCGAATATGAGAATCCACGACTCCTAGCCCATCGAAACTTTTTCGAGAGCTTACATCGGCTTAGAATGCCTCGATAAATTAACGACGTGCGCGGCGTTCAAGGCCGTATTCTCGAACAATCGTGTCGAGCATCGCGTTGCATATATCGGGCTGCTGAAAGGCCGGCGCGGCCTCATGCCATGATGAGGCCGTGCGCATCATGGCGCGGCATAGATAGCTCCCCTTTTTTCGATGATCGCATGCTCCCCCAGCATGCGATATTTAAATCGTGCACGATATAATTTCGTACAAAATGATATCGGGGGAGCGCTCACCGCGTTTCCCGCTACTTCGAACCGCTTGATCCGAACCCGCCTGCCCCGCGGCTGGTTTCGTCGAGCTCGTCGACCTCGACGAGCTCGACGATGGGAACCTGCTGGATGACGAGCTGTGCGATGCGCTCTCCCCTCTCGATGCGGATGGGCGTATGCGCATCGAGGTTGATTGCGAGCACCTTGAGTTCTCCACGGTAGCGGGCGTCGATGAGGCCGGGCGTGTTTGCCATGGAAAGGCCGCGCTTGAGGGCCATGCCGCTCCGAGGCTGCACGAAGCCCGCATACCCTTCGGGAAGCGCTATGGCCAAGCCCGTTGAAACGAGCTTGCGCTCGAAGGGCTGGAGGACGACATCCTCGTTTGCCCTGAGATCGAGGCCCGCATCGCCCTCGTACGCATAGGTAGGGAGCTCGACCGAGGGATCGAGGCGTTTGATGGCAAGCTGGATGCGGTCCTGCGTCATGAAAGGCTCCTCAACGTTTGGCTGAACTCATCGAGATCTTTGAAATCGCGGTATACGGAGGCAAAGCGGACATACGCCACGAGATCGAGGTCTTTGAGCTTCATGAGCACGTTGTTGCCCAGCTCGTCGGAGGTGATCTCGGTGGTACCCTGATCGCGCAGGGAGACTTCTATGGAAGAGATGAGCGCGTCGAGCTGCGTGATGGGGATGTTGCGCTTGACGGTTGCCGTGAGCAGCCCGCGCATGAGCTTCTGACGGTCGAACGGCTCTCTGCGCCCGTCCTTCTTGATGACGACCAAAGGCATCTCCTCGCGCCGTTCGTAGGTGGTGAAACGATAGCCGCACGCTTCACACTCACGACGACGCCTGATGGCGTCGATGCTCTCGGATGGACGCGAATCGACAACCTTGAGGTTCTCGCAACCGCATTTTGGACAACGCATACATACCCCCATGTGATCGAGTATGTATGCACCATAGCACACCCGGCGATGCACGCGCATCTCATACGTAAGCCCTACGTGCGGGCTCCCTCGTTCGGCGCAGGCACGATGAGGGTCTGGCCCGCCATGATGAATGATGAGTCGAGGTTGTTCTCCTGGGAGATCCAGCGCACGACGGATGCGGTGCTGGTGCCGGAAGGAGCATGATCCTGTGCGATGGACCACAGGGAATCGCCCGGGCGCACGGTGACGGTGATGCGGGGCATGGATGAGAACGTCTCGTTGAAGCTGCGCGCTTGCCGAGCGTTGGACAAAACCAGCGTGAGGCCGAGTGCGACGAAGACCGCGACGATGAGCACGAGCGCCTGGAGCTTTTGGATGGGAGCGAGCTGTTCCCGGGGCTCCTCGGCCGAGGCACGCTCGGCATGAGGGCGACGGAAGCCCTCGTAGACGGTGAAGGTGCTGCGACGCGGCGCAAGGGCCGAGGAACCCTGCGTTGGATAGGCGTTGCTGGCGGTGCGGTTCATCTTCGACTCCTCCAATGCGATCGTTCTGCTTGAGTAAGGTATAACCCAGGCGCCGGACACGAACTGAAGCAGAACGCGTGTTCCCGAACATCTGTTTTATAGTATTATCGATACATATGTTCGAGTCAAGGAAAATATAGAACATTTGTTTGCGTCTTATCCGAACATGATATACAATCACCTCAGAGACACAAGGAGGTTGGGACATGGCACACGGTAAACTCAGCAAGCGGCAGGCCGCAATCTACGACTATATCCTCTCCTATGCCGAGAGCCATGGGTATCCCCCCTCGGTTCGCGAGATCGGCTCCGCCGTGGGGCTCAAGTCCCCCTCCACGGTGCACATGCACCTCAAAGCGCTCGAGGAGCTCTCGCTCATCACACGCGATCCCAAGAAGCCCCGCACCATCGACGTCACCAAGCAGTCTCAAGACGCCCCCGTCAAACTCGGCTCCGTCACCCAAGATCTCAACGGCAACAGCATCTCGCTGCCGCTCGTGGGGCGCGTGGCCGCCGGCGTGCCCATCCTCGCCGAGCAGAACATCGAGGAGAACCTCACCCTCCCCACCTCGCTCGTCGGCGATGCAAGCTCCTTCATCCTGCGCGTCAACGGCGAGTCCATGATCAACGCCGGCATCTTCGATGGCGACTACATCGTGGTCAAGCAGCAGCAAGACGCCCATAACGGCGAGATCGTCGTCGCCTTGGTCGACGACTCCGCAACCGTCAAGACGTTCTACCGCGAGAAGGATCGCATCCGCCTCCAGCCCGAGAACGATGCCATGGAGCCCATCTACGTCAAAGACGTCCTCATCCTCGGCAAGGTCACGGCCCTCATCCGCTCCATGTCCTAGGCCATGCCGTCCGGTGCCAACACCCGCTCATCATCGGATGCGGCTTCCGTGCGCGTTCGCCTGTTCGATACGCTCCGCGGATGCTCCGTTGTATCCATGGTGCTCTTCCATGCGGTATATGACCTCGTGTTCATCGCGGGCGTGATCCCGTCCAACCTGTTCTTCACGACGCCCGTCAACATATGGCGGGCGTCCATCTCATGGACGTTTCTGCTCATCGCCGGTGCCATGTGCACGTTTTCGCGCAGCAACTACCGGCGCGCCGGCATCTACCTCATCGTCGCGCTCGGCATCTACCGCGTCACCTCGCTCATCGATGCGAGCATCGAGATCAGCTACGGCATCATCTACTGCATGGGGTTCTGCACATTGTTCGCCGCCTGCCTTTCCAGCTTGGGGTTCTCCCCCCAAGGCTACGCATGGGCGGCGGCGTTCTTCATCGCATTCCTGCTTGCTCTCAGCGTGCCGAACGGCGCCATCTCGCTGTTCGGCATCCAGATCGCCCGCATTCCCCGTGCAATCTATCACACGGGGCTGTTCTCCTGGCTCGGCTTCCCGGGCCCGGATTTCATCTCGGCCGACTATTATCCGCCCATCCCCTACTTCTTCCTCTACCTCGCCGGATGGTCGCTCGGGCTCACGTGGAAGCGCGAGGGCTACACCCATCCGCTGTGGAGGTTCTCCATCGCTCCGCTCGAAGCGGTGGGCCGCTACGCGCTTCCCATATACGTGCTGCACCAGCCCGTGCTACTGCTGGTCGCCCACGTCATCTCCATAGCGATAGGGCGCTAGCATAGCGGCCATGCGCTCCGAGGCAAGCACCGTCGCCACCAGGCCCTCCTCCTCGTAGTGCTCGCGTACGGTCTGGCATCGTTCGTGCATCATCTTGATGAGCATGCCCTTATCGTAGGGAATGCGCACGGTCATCACGGTGTCGCCCTCCGATGCTTCGCGCGCGATACGGTGGAGCAGGCCGCGGAGCCCCCTGCCTTCGAGCGCCGAGATGAACTGAGCCTGCGGATAATCGCGCTCAAGCGCTTCCCGATCGGCTTCGTCGAGCAGATCGCACTTGTTGAACACGAGGCACCGCGCGATCTCCGCTGCCCCGATCTCCGCGAGCACGTTATCGACAGCCGTTATCTGCAGGCGGAAGTTGGGATCGGAGGCATCGCACACGAGCAGGATGAGGTCGGCGGCGCGGGCCTCGGCAAGCGTTGATTTGAACGCCTCCACCAGCATCGTGGGCAGCTTCTGGATGAACCCGACCGTGTCGGTGAGGGTGATCTTGCGTCCCTCTTCGAGATCGAGGGCGCGCGTCGTGGGGTCGAGCGTGGCGAACAGCTCATCGTGGGCATACACGTCGGCTCCGGTCAGGGCGTTTAAGAGGGTCGATTTCCCCGCATTGGTATAGCCCACGAGCGCGACGCGGTACACGCCGGAATCCCAGCGCGCCTTCGCCTGCACGTCGCGGCGCTTCTCGAGCTGCGCGAGCTCGGATTTGAGGGTGGAGATGCGCTTGCGGATAAGGCGGCGGTCCACCTCGAGCTGGCTCTCTCCCTGGCCGAAACGGCTTCCGATCCCGCCGCGCGTCTGCTCGCCCACCAGGTGGCTCCACATGCCACGTAAACGCGGCAGCACGTAGGTGAGCTGCGCGAGCTGAACCTGCATGCGTCCTTCGCTCGTCTTGGCATGCTGGCCGAAGATATCGAGGATGAGGGCGGTGCGGTCGATGATCTTCGTGGGCTCGCCCACGATCTTCTCGAGGTTGAACTGCTGCGAGGGCGTGAGCACGTCATCGAAGATGACCGCATCGGCCTCAAGTGCGCGGACCGCGGCTACGATCTCATCGACCTTGCCCTTGCCGATGAAGGTCTTGGGTACGGGCGCATCGAGCTTCTGCGTGAGGCTGCCCACCACGACGGCTCCGTCGGTCTCGGCAAGGCGCCCCAGCTCGGCCATGGAATCCTCGAGCGACCACTCCGATTTCCCCAGATCGACGCCCACGAGGATCGCCCGCTCGGGCACGGGCGCGGTGTCATGAAGTTCAAAGCGCGGCATGTTCCACCTCCTGTGCGATGCGTTGCGCGGCCGATCGAACGCTTGCGTCGCCCATATCGATCCACGTGACGCGTTCATCGTGTCTGAACCAGGAAAGCTGGCGCTTGGCATAGCGCCGGGTATTCGTCTTGATGGCGGCGCGGGCCTCGTCCATCGTCATGGCGCCGGACAGGGCTTTGAGGATCTCCTTGTACCCTATGGCCTGTCCTGCCGTTGTGCGTGCGGAAAGCCCGCGCGAAGCGAGCTGCTCGACCTCTCCGACGAGTCCCGCATCGAACATCTCGTCGACGCGGCGGTCTATGCGCCTGTAGAGAAGATCGCGGGGTACGTCGAGCCCGAAGATGCGCGCCGGATAGTGCGGCGCGCGCCTATGCAGGGAGGTGAGCGATGCGGCGTAGCTTGCGCCCTCATCGCACATCTCGAGCGCGCGGATGGTGCGGCGCACGTTGTTGGGATGGATCGCCTCGGCGCTCGCCGGGTCGCGCCGGGCAAGCTCGCCGTGCAGATACGCCGCCCCCTCGGTGCGTGCAAGCTCCTCGTAGCGCGCTCGGCGCTCATCCCCTCGGTATCCCGAGGGAAAGTCCATCTCATCGATTACGGCGTTGAGATAGAGCCCCGTGCCGCCGCAGAGGACGGGAGGGATGCCCTGCGCGAGCAGCGCATCGATGCAGGCGCGTGCCTCGGCCTGGAAACGCTCGACCGAGTAGTTTTCATCCACCGCGCACACATCGACCATATGGAGGGGGCGCAGGCGCTGCTCAGGCGGCACCTTGGCGGTTCCGATGTCCATGCCCCGGTAGATCTGCATGGCGTCGATCGAAACGATCTCACCCGATATGAGCAGGGCAACCTGCTCGGCGACGGCGCTCTTGCCCGAAGCGGTGGGCCCCACGATGCATGCGAGGGGCCGTCCCGGCATCATCGCGGCTCACCGACCATCGTGCCCGCAAGGTACCAGGTGCGTGCGCGATCCACCTCGACGGTGCAGATCGTGCCGACGAGCTGCTCGGACGAGAACCGGGCCGGCAGCGGGAAGTGCACGGTCCGGTTCTTGGCGCTATGGCCCACCATCACGGCGTCATCGCGCTTGGAGATGGACTCCACGAGCACCTCGACGCGCGTCCCCAGGTCGGCTTGGTTGGCCTGCCAGCTGAGGTCCTCGACACGACGAGCGAGCCGGTCGAAGCGGTCCTGGATGACCTCGGGCGGCGTGGTGTCGACGATGTTCGCCGCAGGCGTGCCGGGACGCTTCGAATAGATGAAGGTGAACGCTCCCGAGAACCGCGCCTCCTCGACGAGCGAGAGCGTGTCGAGGAAATCCTCCTCGGTTTCGCCCGGGAAGCCGACGATGATGTCGGTGGTGAGCGCAAGGTCCGGCATGGCGGCCCTGAGGCGCTTCACGAGGTCGAGGTACTGCTCGCGCGTATATGCCCGGTTCATGGCCTTGAGGATGCGCGTGGAACCGCTTTGAACCGCGAGGTGCAGATGGGGCATCGCGGCAGGCGTCTGCGCCATGGCGGCGATGACCTCATCGGACAGGTCCTTGGGATTGGACGAGGTGAAGCGCAGGCGCTCGATGCCCGTCTCCCCCACCGCGCGGATGAGGTCGGCGAAGCGCGGAGCGCCGTACAGGTCGCGCCCATAGGAGTTGACGTTCTGACCGAGCAGGCAGATCTCACGCACGCCCTCATCGACGAGGTGGGAGCATTCCGCGACGATCGTCTCGAAGATGCGGCCGCGCTCGCGTCCGCGCACATGGGGCACGATGCAGTAGGTGCAGAAATTGTTGCATCCGTACATGATGGGCACCCATGCATGGAAGGCTTGGGCACGGCGTGCGGGAAGGCTCGTCGAGAAAGCCTCGGGATCCTCGTCGGTGCTCGCGAAGACGCGCCGCTCATCGGCGGCGAACGCCTGCTCGAGCAGGCTGGGAAGCATGTGGAGCGCACTCGTGCCGAAGACGACGTCGCATGCGGGAACATGGGCTGTTAGGCGCTCTCCGTCGCGCTGGGCGATGCAGCCGCCGATGGCGACCACGCGCTTTCCCGAAGGAGGCGCCGCCGCGCTGACCAAAGCCGACGCCTGCCCGTAGAGGCGTTGGTCGGCGTTCTCGCGCACGCAACAGGTCATGAACACCACGATATCGGCATCCTCGGTCGTGGACACCTCGTTGCAGCCGCATGAATCGAGCAGACCCGAGACGCGCTCGGTGTCGTGCATGTTCATCTGGCAGCCGAAGGTCTTTACAAGATAGGTCTTACCGACAAGCAGGGGGCTCGTCATCTACGCATACACCCCATACGTATCGTCGGTGGGCTCGGATGCATGCGATGCCGGAACGAGTCGGTGCACGTATACGGCGAACCGGATGGCGGTGCGGCTTTCGCCGCCGATCTCTATGTCGGAGAACGTGGGAGCGCAGGAGATGTCGACGCCCGTGGGAATGAGGAAGCCGCGTGCGATGGCCATGGCCTTGACGGCCTGGTTCACAGCGCCCGCGCCGACACACTGGATGTTGACGGGAACCTCATCCTTAACCAATCCGGCGATGGCACCGGCTACGGATGCGGGCGAGGATTTGGATGAAACCTTCAAGTAATCCATGCTGTGTCTCCTGCGCGTTGCTGATGTCGCATTGTGCATTTCGGGATCGAATGTGATGAGCAGAGTCAATGGTAGTCGTTAACCGAGGATTTGAAAAGCGAAAAGCGCAGAATACATGCGCTTGCATCAGTCAGCGTCCTCCATATCGAAGGTGACGGTGATCTTGTTGGCCGAAACATGCACCTTGGGGTCGGCCGCAAGCCGAACGTAATAGCGCTCGCGTACGAACGAGAAGGCCTTTTCCATCTCGAGCGCGAACGCCTCCTTGTCTTCTGCGCTCATCTTCATGCCCTTGCGGGCGCGCAAAAGGTCGACCTCAGCATGAGGTTGAGGAGAGGCCGCTTTGCAGAGTTGGGCGGCGACGCTGCGCAGCGGCTTGATCTGGCCTGAGATGATGCGGTGAGCGGTGCGCTCCGACATGTCGAGGCCGAGCGCAAGGGCCTGTTCGAGCAGTTCGCGGGCATCCCCCGCCATGCGCAGGCGCGTGAGCACGCCGAGCTCTGAGAGGTCGTCGATGAAGAGCAGGTCGGTGTCGGAGGACGGGCGCGGTGCGCGCGCGTGCGCCGTCGCCACGATCTCTGCGGCGGATCCCAGGTAGACCTCGCAGGTCCCCCGCTCCTCGAGCGCGAATTCGGCGCAGGTGCGGATGATGTTGTGGGGGCCGCGAACGCAGGCCTCGTTGCCCTCGTCGTCCTGTGCGATGACGGGCCAGGTTGATTGGTCGGCACGCTCGGTAAGCTGGGAGGCGTTCGCGACCACCTTGAGGGCCGCCCCCTTGCCGGGAGCCGATGAGAGCACGCGGGCGCTCTCGACGTTCTCCTTCACCGAGAAGAGCGCCATGCCGCGCCCATGGACGCCCCAGCGGTCCACATGAACGCTCTCGAGCTTGGATGTGACGCGGGCATCGAATATCTTATCGTGCATCGTGGAGGGTATGCCCGCTCCATCGTCGAGCATGACGAGGGAGCGCATGTCGCCCTCGCGCCATGAAGCCACATAGATATGCCGCGCGCCCGCATCGCGGGCGTTGCGCAGCATCTCGATGACGATATCCTCGATGCACCGGATATCGTGTTTGGCCTGGCGACGCTCCGCCTCGGCAACGCGGAGCCTGACGTAGCCCGCGCCGAGGTTCTCCTCGACGCGCAACGCGCCGCCCCCGCAGGTGGCTTCGACGAAGCTCGCAAGATCTTCTGAAGCAGCCGCCATGGAAGGTTATTTGGCAACGTCGACGGCGCGCGACTCGCGGATGACGACGACGCGGACCTGGCCGGGATACTCCATCTCGTCCTCGATCTGCTTGGCGATGTCGTGCGCGAGCACCGTTGCCTGGGCATCGGTGATCTTCTCGGGCTCGACCATCACGTGCAGCTCGCGACCGGCCTGCATGGCGTAGGTGCGCTCGACGCCGGTATAGGAGTTCGAGATCTCCTCGAGCTTCTCGAGGCGCTTGATGTAGGTTTCGGCCGACTCGCGGCGGGCGCCGGGGCGCGCCGCGGAGATGGCGTCGGCGGCCATGACGAGCACGTCGAGCACGGTGTCGGGCTCGACGTCGGCATGGTGCGCCTCGATCGCATGGACGATGTTGGGCTTCTCGCCGTAGCGACGGGCCAGATCGGCGCCGATCACGGCATGCGGACCCTCGATCTCGTGGTCGATGGCCTTGCCGAGGTCGTGCAGGAGCCCGGCGCGCTTGGCGGGGGCGGCATCGAGCCCGAGCTCGGATGCCATGATGCCGCACAGCGTGGACACCTGGATGGAGTGCTGCAGGACGTTCTGGCCGAACGACGTGCGATAGCGCAGCGCCCCGAGCGTCTTGATGAGCTCGGGATGCAGATCGTGGATGCCGGCGTCGAAGACGGCCTGCTCGCCCGCCTCGCGCACGCGCTCGTTCACGAGCGTCTCCGCCTTCTTGTAGAGCTCCTCGATGCGGGCGGGGTGGATACGGCCGTCGGCGATGAGGTTCTCGAGGGCCACGCGCGCCGTTTCGCGGCGGACCGGGTCGTAGCTGGAGAGCACGACGGTCTCGGGCGTGTCGTCGATGACGAGGTTGACGCCGGAAACCTGCTCGAAGGTGCGGATGTTGCGGCCTTCACGGCCGATGATGCGGCCCTTGAGGTCGTCGGAGGGGATGTGGACCGACGTGACGGTGATCTCGCCTGCCTGGTCGGCGGCGCAGCGCTGGATGGCGGTTGAGATGATCTCGCGGGCCGTCTTATCGGCCTGGTCGCGCACGCGCATCTCGGATTCGCGCAGGATCTGGGCCTCCTCGCGCACGGCATCGGCGCGCACGCGGGCGAGCAGCTCGTCATGGGCCTCTTCCTTGCTGAGGCCGGCGATGCGCTCGAGTTCGGCGGACTGCTTGACGTTGAGCTCGTCGAGGTCGCGCTCGCGCTTGTCGAGCTGGCCGGCGAGGCTGGAGAGCTGGTGCTCGCGCTTGTCGAGCGACTCGTTGCGATGGTCGAGGGTCTCCTCGCGCTGCATGATGCGGTTCTCGAGGGTCTGCAGCTCCTTCTTGCGCCGCTTCTCCTCCGCTTCTGAAGCGGTCTTGAGGGCGATGATCTGCTCCTTGGCTTCGAGGACGGCTTCCTTCTTGGCCGTCTCGGCATGGCGCGCGGCCTCGGCGGCGATGCGTTCTGCGGTGCGGTTGGCCTCATCGATCTTGGCTTCGGCGTTGACGACGCGGGCGTTGGTCTTGCTCTGCGCATAGCGATAGGTGATGAAGGCCGCCAGCGCAGCACATACCAAGCCAACGATAATTGCATACATCCATTCCATGATTGCTCCTCAGGTAACGTTTGTTGGTAGGTTTGTTCAGGAGACCTATGCCATGCATAGGAACCCGCTGTAAGAGGTATGCACATCCTGCATGTGGTATCTGCGGTTAGAGCCGCATATCTCATATGAAAAAACGTCTTGAGCCATGCAAAAGACGGAATACGCCTTAAAGCATCTCTATAGTAGGGTCCTGTTAAGACAAAGTCAATTACTCTACATAATCAGCGCAGTTAGAACGCGATATAGCGGATGCATGTGCCGCTTCGAGGATATCGTGGGCGACGCGGTAGGCAAGCGCGGATGCATAGCCCTTTGAGGCAAGGAGCCTCATGAGCTTTTGAAAGTCGTTCTTGCCGTTGAGAACCTTTCTGGAAGCGATGGCGTAGGCACGCTCGTAGTCGAGCTCATCGGAGAAGAACTCGTCGGGCCAACCGGGAACGGATGCAGCCGGAACACCCTTACGTTCAAGTTCACGTTGAATGCGCTCCCTCCCCCATCCGGCGTTGATCTTGCTGCGGATGAAGACCTCGCCGAAGCGCGCATCGTCGATAAGGCGGAGACGTTCGGCGCGCTCGAGGGCGCTGGCTCGGACCGCACGGGAGAACCCGTCGTCGCCGAGCTTTGCCGCGGCATCATGAGCGGAGTAGTCGCGCATGTTGATGAGGCCCAGCAGACGCTTCCACGCGCACGCTTCCTCGACGTCTGCCACCAGAGAGCGCAATGCTGCCATGCTTGCGGGATGCAGCTCGTCGTTGTCTTGAAGCTTCTTGAGGGCGCGTGCGACGGAAGCAGGCACGTTAAGGCGCTCGGACGATGAGCCGAATTGAGCGGAGACCAGCCCCTTGGGTTTAACGCGCCCAAGGGACCGACCGCGTGAATCGGGCACCTCGATGGTTATGGAAAGCGCTTCTGCCACAGGTGCGGGGTTACGGCGCTAGGCCTGCGGGGCCTGCTCGGCATCGAGCACGACGGGGGACCCCACCTCATCGTCGTCGAACTCAAGGCCGACCTTCTTGCGGACGCTCTCCTCGATCTCGGCGAGCAGATGCGGATTGATGCGCAGAAACTCTTTTGCAGCCTCGCGACCCTGGCCGAGGCGTTCATCGCCATAGGCGTACCAGCTGCCCATCTTATCGATGCAGCCGCACTCGACGGCCATGTCGAGGATGTTGCCCTCCTTGGAGATGCCCGTGCCGTACATGATGTCGAACTCCGCCTGCTTGAAAGGGGGCGCGACCTTGTTCTTGACCACCTTGACGCGCACGCGGTTGCCGACGACCTCGCCATCCTTCTTGATGCTGTCGACGCGGCGGATCTCCATGCGCACGGATGCGAAGAAGCGCAGCGCCCTGCCTCCCGGCGTTGTTTCGGGATTGCCGTAGAACACGCCGATCTTCTCGCGGATCTGGTTGATGAAGATGCAGGTGGTATTGGACTTGGACAGGGAGCCGGCGAGCTTTCGGAGCGCCTGGCTCATGAGGCGGGCCTGTGCGCCCACCGTGGCATCGCCGATCTCGCCCTCGATCTCGGCGCGCGGCACGAGCGCGGCGACGGAGTCGATGACGACCACGTCGATGGCACCCGACTTGACGAGCATGTCGCAGATCTCGAGCGCCTGCTCGCCTGAATCGGGCTGGGAGATGAGCACGTCGTCGATGTCGACCCCGACGCGGGCGGCATAGCCCGGGTCGAGCGCATGCTCGGCGTCGATGAACGCGACGACGCCGCCGAGCGCCTGGGCCTCGGCGAGGATCTCGAGCGAGAGCGTGGTCTTACCCGAGGACTCGGGACCGTAGATCTCGACGATGCGGCCGCGCGGAACGCCGCCGATGCCGAGCGCGACGTCGAGCGCGAGCGAACCCGTGGGAATTCCCTCTATCTCGAGCTGGGCGTCATCGTCGCCGAAGCGCATGATGGCGCCGGCACCGTACTTGCCCTCGATCTCCTTCCGAGCGGCCTCGATGGCCTTGTCGCGCTCCGCGGTCTCGGTGATGGGCTTGACGGTTTGGACGGGTTGCTTTGTCTTTGCCATGGATGCTCCTGCCTTTCGACTCATTCGATAGTATACGAACAACCGTTCGTAGTCAACAGCTCTTCGTAGAGCATAGGCGATGAATCTTGCGAGAGGCTGACAGCGCGCATGCGGGAGCCTTTCGCATCGCTTCAGGCTGCATCGCGCGCACCGCACCCGAGCTGTCGAAACAGCGGCAAGCGAAGGAACGTCCGCAGCGTGCGGTCGGAAAACGGAAAGATCCGATTACGCAAGCCGTTCACACATGATGTCGAGCGCACGAGCGAGCGCACGGGCGCGGACCTCGCTGCGGCTGCCTGAGAACAGGGCGCATTCGCTCGATGTTCCGTCGGGCCCCGTCCAACCGAACCAGACGGTTCCCACGGGCTTTCCCGGCTCCGCCCCGCCCGGACCCGCTATCCCGGTGACCGAGATCGCGAAATCGGCTCTCATGACCCGAACGGCACCCTCGGCCATGGCCTCGGCGCATTCTGACGAGACGGCTCCCCTGCCGTCCTCATACAGGATGCGCGGCGAAACGCCGAGAACATGCTCCTTGACATCGAGCATGTAGCTCGCGATGCCGCCTGCGAACGTGTCGGACGAATCCGGAATCTCGGTGAGAGCGGCAGCGACGAGGCCGCCCGTGCACGACTCGGCGCATGCGAGGCGCATGCCCTTGCCGCGCGCGAGCTCGAGCGCCTTTGCGGCGCGGTTGCAGATGGCACGGGAGAAGGCCACGGCTACTCCATGCTGCTGAGAGCGGGCCAGGATTTGACGAAGTAATCGATGCCCGACCAGGCCGTGAGCGCCACCGCAGCCGCCATGAGCACGATGTTCAGGGTGTGGAGCACCGTTGCAACGGGTCCTGCGGGCAATGCGGCATGGAGCAGGTATCCGCCGAGGGCGATCATCGTGATGGCGGTCTTCGCCTTGCCCAGGTTGGATGCGGCGATGACGGTTCCCTGCGCAGCGACGACCATGCGCAACCCCGACACGAGGAACTCGCGCGCCACGACCACGAGCATGACCCACGGCGAGCACATGCCGCGCACCAGCAGGAAGGAGAGCACGACGACGACCTCGAGCTTATCGGCGATGGGATCGAGGAACTTCCCGAACGTGGTCACCTCGTTGCGGCTGCGCGCCAAGTAGCCGTCGGCCTTGTCGGTGAACGAGAGGGCGACGTAGAGCAGGAATACGATGAACGCACCCCATGAGAAGGACGTTCCATCGCCTGCGGGCACCGCCTCGGCGATGGCAAGCCAAAGGGGGACGCACACGACGCGTGCGATCGTGACGATGTTCGCCGGAGTTGCGATGCCGGATCTGCGCTCAGCCATAGGACTCCCCTATCCTTCGTCGATGATGCGGCCGACCATCTCGTAACAGAACGAGTCGACGAGCTCGACGGTCACGATATCCCCCACAGCCGCCTCGCCGTCCTCGATATGGACGACGCCGTCGGAGTCGGGCGCTTGGAACCAGGTGTGCCCGATCAGCTCGTATCCGTCATCGGTCTGCTCGACACCGTCAATGATAACGTTCGCAACCTCCCCGATGTGCGAGGCGGTCGCAGCGAAGCCGGATTGCTCCGCGATATCGAGCAGACGCTGGGTGCGCTCGAGCTTGACGTCGTCGGGAATCTGGCCTGCAAGCCGCGCCGCACGGGTTCCCTCTTCGGGGGAAAACACGAACACCGAGCAATAATCGAACGATTCGGCCTCGAGGAAGCCCGCGAGCTCATCGGCTTCCGCATCCGTCTCGCCCGGAAAGCCCGCCATGGCCGTGGACCGCAGCACCATGCCGGGAATCTCCCGACGCAGGCGTGCGAACAGGTCGCGCAGCTGCTGGGCGGACCCGGAGCGGTTCATGGAGCGCAGCACGCGCGCGGAGCAGTGCTGGATGGGTATGTCGATGTAGGGCAGCACGCAGGGAAGATCGCGTATGGCGGCGATAAGCTCCTCGGTCATGCCCTCGGGCTGCAGGTAGAGCACGCGGATCCACGCCCCATAGGGTTCGGCAAGCGCATTCATGGCCGCGAGCAGCTCGGCGAGCGTGGAGGGATCTTCGAAGTCGCTCCCCCAGATGCCGGTGTCCTGTCCGATGAGCACCAGCTCGCGCACGCCGCCGCGCAGCAGCGAGGAGGCCTCGGCGAGCAGCTCGTCGAGCGGACGCGAGGCGTAGCGGCCCCGGATATAGGGTATGGCGCAGAAGGAGCAGAAGCGGTTGCAGCCATCGGAGACCTTGAGGTAGGCGCTCGCCCCCTCGACGGTGCGGAGAACGCCCGAAGCGGCGCATGCGGATGCGTCGAGCCCGAGGACGCCGCGCACCGTCGACACGATGCCGTCTTCCTCGTCGTGGCGCACGAAGGCCGCAACCTCGGGTAGCTCTTCCGAGAGCTCGCCCGCATAGCGCGAGGGAACGCAGCCGCACATGATGATGGGAACGGCGCGCACGCCGCGCGAGATCTCATCGGCGAGCGCGAGGGTGGTCTCGATGGACTCGGCGGTTGCCGATGCGAGGAAGGAGCAGGTGTTGACGATGGCGACGTCCGCCTCCCCCGCATCCTGCGCCTCGCCGAAGCCCGCCGCGCAGAGCAGCGCGCGCATGCGGTCGGTATCGACCTCGTTCTTGGCGCAGCCGAGCGTGATGTAGAGAACGCGCATGAAGCCCCTAACGGTAGTTCTCGAACTGGAGGGGCTGGCCATAGTCCTGCTCGCGCAGAAAGGCGATGACCGCCTGGAGGGCGTCTTTCGAAGGAGAGCTCACGCGGAGCTTCTCGCCTTCGATGGCTGCCTTGACCTTGAGCTTCGAGTCGCGGATATCCTTCGAGATGCGCTTGGCGGTGTCGGCGTCGATGCCCCTCACCATGCGTCCCGCCTGGCGGACCGACATGCCCGCCGCAGGCTGGGGCGCATCCATGCGCAGCGCGGCGAGGTCGATGCCGCGACGCACAAGCTTGGAGCCGAGCACATCGACCACCTGGCCCGCCACGAAATCGGAGGGCGCCGTGATGAGAAAGCTGCCGTCCTTGCGTGAGAACTCGATGGCAGCGCCCGACCCCTTGAGGTCGTAGCGCTGCGCGAGCTCGCGCACGGTTTGCTGATACGCGTTATCGACTTCCTGCATATCGACATCGGACACGATGTCGAAACTCGAATCCTTGGCCATGGAGCGTCCTTTCCGATCAGCCCACGTACGGCGTGCCGTCCGCGGGGTTGAGCTTGGCGCCCGTCTCGGGATCGATGCAGTAGAGGTTGCCGTTGGTGTGGTCGATGTAGATGTCGTACCCATTATAGGTGTACTGGTACTCGTCGCCGTCGGTGTTCGTCGAGGGCTTCTCCTCGCTTTCGGCGGGTTCGGCGGCGGGCTGCTCATCGGAAGCGGGCTCATCGGCGGAGGGAGTCTCGGCGGAAGCGGAGTCGTCCTTCTTATCGTTGACGGTCGCCGGCTGAGGCGGTCCGTCGACGGTGATGGTGCCCACGCCCGAGGTCTTCATCTCGAACTGGCGCTGCTCGCCATTGACGAAGACGCTCACGGCGGAGGTATCGCCTGCGCGTACGACGAGCTGGTTCTTGACGTCGAAGGTCTGCTCCCAAGGGCCGTTGACGGTATCGGCGATGACGCTCTCCCCATCTGCCGTGATCTCGAGCCACGAAACCTGGCCGTCGGCCACGGTGACCCGCGCCGTCACGACGGTAGGCTCCTCGGGTTTGTCGGCCACGACGGGTGCGGCGGGCGTCTGCTCGCTTGCGCCATCCCCCGCATCGGCCGCCGTTCCGTCGGCGGCATCGGCGCCGTCGTCGGTCTGCGCGGGGGTGACGCCCACGGTGCGGCCGGCCTCGACCTCCGTGCCGGTGTTGGAGACGCAGCTCTTGATGGAGAAGATCGCGATGACCGTGAGGATGAGCCCGAGGGCGACCACGATCGTGAAGAGCGCATGGCGGGCATCGCTGAACCAGCTGACGATGGAGCCCACGACGCCGTCTGCGGAAGGCTGGCCGTCGCGGCGTCCGTACGGATCATGCGGGCGCATGCGCGTGCGGTCGATGTTGGGGCGCTCGATGGAGGCGATGGTATGCGCCGATCTGCGCCCTGCCTGGGAGGATGCGGCCTCATAGGGCACGGCCTCGCTGTCGAAGGCGCGATCGTCGCGATACTGGTCGCGCAGGACGCTGCGCGTGGTGATGTCGTCACGGCGCAGCGCCCGTCCGTTCCTGCGCTGCCCGTCGCCGTCGCGGCGCCGTCCTGCAGCGGTGCGGGGCCGATCGGCCCCGTAGACGGTCTCGTCGGCGCGGCTCGCGGCATAATCGGATCCATAGGGGGAGTTCGCGCCCGGCATGGACGTGGACATGGGGACGGCGGCGCCGGTCGTGCGCGCGTGCACGCCCGAGGTGGTGGCGAAGGCGCCGTAATCGCCCATGGGACCGCCGGCGGTCGGCAGGTAGGACTGCAGCTGCACATATGCCTTAGGCCGCGATTCGCTCTCGTTGGGAACGTCGTAGCCTTCGATGATGCGGCCCGAGCGCGTGTCGCGGGTGCGTCGGCGCAGATCGTGCGACGAGGATCCGTGGATGTACTCGTACAGCTCCTCGGAGTACATATCGACGATCTCGCGCGGAGACAGGCCCAGGTAGCGGGCGTACGAGGCGAGCATGCCCTGGGCGTAGCCGCTCTTGGGCATGTTCTCGAAATCGCCTTCCTCGAACGCGATGAGAACCGATTCCTTCAGCTTGAGAACCGATGACGCCTGCTCGATCGTCAAACCGAGCTCCCTGCGCTTGTTGCTGAGCGTTTCGGAAAACCTTAGGCGAGCCACGTTACTCAACCTCCCGATAGTGCGCCTCGGCCTGGCGAAGCTCCTCCAAGCCTTCGGCATCGAGCAGGACATCACGGGGCTTGGAGCCGTTGGGCGGTCCTACGACGCCCTTGGCCTCGAGCATGTCCATGATACGACCAGCTCTAGCGTACCCTACAGCGAGCTGACGTTGCAGCCCGGACGTGGAACCCAACTGGGATTCCACGACAATCTTCGCAGCTTCCCACACGAGGGGATCGTCATCGCGGTTCTCGGGATCGCCCGCCGCTCCGGGCTGGGAGGGTGCCACGAGCGACAGGATATCCTCGTGGTAGTCGGCAGCAGCCTGGGTGCGGATGAATTCGACGGTCTTCTCGATCTCCTCGTCTGAGACGAAGCAGCCCTGCGCGCGCTTGGGCCTGCGCCCGCGCAGCTTGATCAGCATGTCGCCGTTGCCCAGCAGCCGCTCGGCGCCGGTCTGGTCGAGGATGATGCGGGAGTTCATGCCGTTATCGACCGAGAGGGCCACGCGGTTGTCGATGTTGGCCTTGATGAGGCCGGTGACCACGTCGGCCGAGGGGCGCTGCGTGGCCACGATGAGGTGGATGCCCGCCGCACGGCCGAGCTGCGCAATGCGCACGATGGAGCTCTCGACGTCCTTGCCCGCCACCATCATGAGGTCGGCGAGCTCGTCGATGACGATGACGAAATAGGGCATGTGGACGGGCTTGTTCTCGGATTCCTCGAACTTGCCGCTCGTGATGACCTTGTTGTACGACTTGATGTCGCGCACCTTGTAGTGCTCGAACACCTTGAGGCGCCGCTCCATCTCGGTGACGCCCCACTGCAGCGCGCTCGCCGCCTGGCGCGGTTCGGTGACCACGGGGACGTAGAGGTGCGGAAGGCCCGCGTAGCCCGTGAACTCGACGCGCTTGGGATCGACCATGATCAGGCGCACCTGATCGGGCGTGGCGCGCATGAGGATCGACATGACGATGGAGTTGAGCATGACCGATTTGCCCGAACCGGTGGTGCCGGCGACGAGCAGGTGCGGCAGCGTGGCGAGATCGACCACGATGGGCTTGCCCTCGGAGTCGCGGCCGAAGGCGGCCTCGAGGGGGCCGTCCTGCGCGAACGGCAGGACGTCCGCCAGATGGACGGAGTTGCGGGCATCGTTGGGGATCTCGATGCCCACCTGCGAGGTGCCGGGGATGGGCGCGAAGATGCGCACCGATTTTGCGGCGAGCGACAGGGCGATGTCATCTTCGAGGTTGGTGATCTTGTTCACGCGCTCGCCCTCGCCCGGCGAGATCTTGAAGGTGGTGACCGAGGGACCCGCCGTCCAGCCGGTGACCTTGGAGGTCAGGCCGAACTCCTCGAGCGTGGACTGGAGCTTGCGCGCGGTGGCGGCGAGCTCGTCGTCGCTGGTCGCCGACTGGGACGAGGTGGGATTGGAGGCGAGGATGTCGAGCGGCGGAAGCTGATACGACTCGTCGCCGTCGCCCGGGCGCGCGATGGCCGACGCTCCCGCGAGAAAGGCGGGGACGTTCTCCTGCTTGGACGGCTTCTTCTCCCTCTTCTTCGCCTTCCGGTCGAGCTTGACCGTCTCGACGTCATCGGCCTGCTCCACGGGCAGCGTGGTGTCGGCGTAGTCGATCATATCGTCGTCGAAGGGCAGCGCGCCGGAAGCGGGCTCGAGCTCGGGATCGAGCAGCTTGGCCTGGCTGCGCTGGCGCTTGAGCACCGTCGTCTTGCGTTCTCCGATGAAGGACGTCTTGGAGGAGCCGGAGTCGGCGAAGAGGGCTTCCTGCTGCGCCATGGCGCGGGCCCGTTGCTCGGCAGCGCGTTCCGCACGCTCTTCCCTGCGCTGCTCGAGGCGCTCGCGTGCGGCCTCCGTTGCCTCGGAGGCTCTCATGCGCAGGCGCGTGACGACGCCCGAGATGGAGAAGCCGCACACCACGATGCCCGCAATGATCATGCCCGCGAGCACGACGTTGCCGATGGCGGGACCCACGAGCTTGAGAAGGAGCCAGGCGATGCCGCCGCCCACATAGCCTCCGGCGCCCTCGAGGACGCCCGGGGTTATGACGGCGTCGGGCGCGAGCGCGGCTTCGGGAAGGTTGATGGAGAGCAGGGCCAGGATGGCGAGGACGATGAGCAGCAAGCCGAGAGCGGCGCGGCCCGAGATGGGGCCCTCCTCATCGATGAAGAAGGTCGCGGCAAAAACGAAGAGGGCTACGGGAAACAGCAGGGCTCCCGTGCCGAAGCAGCTCACGAGCGCGTCGGAGACCGTGCGCGTGACGATGGCCGTAGACGGGCTGATGAGCGAGATGAACATGGCGATGGCGAGCACCGCCACCACGACGCCCACGATGTCGTTGCGCGTGGAATCCCAGCTCGTATCGACGGCCGATGCGCGCTGGGAGCGCTTGGGCGCGGACTGCTTTGATCTGCTCGATTTAGAAGCTGCGTTTGATCTGCGTTTTTGTGCCATGGAACCTTAGACCTCCATAACCACCGGTATCACCATGGGCCGGGTGTGCGTTCGCGACCAGATGAAGCTCGAAAGCGCGCTGCGCATGTCCTTGCGCATCGACTCGAGAGACGGGGATTCCTGCGCGATCAGGTGCTCGATGGTGGAGCGCACGAGCGTGCGCGCACCGGACATGAGCTCCTCGTCGTTGACGAAGGAGACGCCTCGGCCGCTGATCTGCACCACGTTGATGCGGCGCTTCTTTCCCGTGAGGGCGACGACGCAGGTGATGATGCCGTCTTGGGCGAGCTTCTGGCGGTCGCGCAGCACCACGGGGTTGGCGTCGGTGACCGAGAGGCCGTCCACGTAGACGACGCCCGAGTCGATGCCCGCGCCGCGGCTCACCTTGTGATTACGCATCTCGAGCGAATCTCCGTTGTCCATGATGAAGATGCGCTTGGAGGGCACGCCCATCTGCTCGGCGAGACGCGCGTGCGCGCGCAGGTGCATGGCCTCGCCGTGAACCGGCATGAAGTACGTAGGCCTGGTCATGGCCATGACGAGCTTGAGCTCCTCCTGGCTCGCATGGCCCGAGACGTGCACGAGCCCGTTGGACTTGTCGTGGATGTCGCAGCCCACCTTGGAGAGCGCGTTGATGATGGAGGTGACGCTCTTCTCGTTGCCGGGAACCGGCGTCGCCGAGATGATCACCGTGTCGGACGAGCGGATGGAAAGCGACTTGTGCTCGCCGTTGGCCATGCGCGAGAGCGCGGAGAGCGGCTCTCCCTGGCTGCCCGTGCACAGCACCACGATGCGGTCGTCGGGAATGCGATCGACGTCGTAGGCATCGATGATGTTGGCATCGGCGATCTTGAGATAGCCGAGCTCGCGGGCGATCTTGGTGTTGGTGATCATGGAGCGTCCCGTGACGACCACCTTGCGGCCCACGGAGACGCTGGCATCGCACACCTGCTGGAGACGGTGGATGTGGCTCGAGAACGACGCCACGAACACGCGGCCGGGAGCGTTCTTGATGATGTGGCGCAGCGTGGGGCCCACGGCCGCCTCGGAGCCCGTGAAGCCGGGGACCGTGGCGTTGGTGGAGTCGGACATCAGAAGGTCCACGCCTTCGGCGCCGAAGGCGTTGATGGCGTTGAAGTTGGGCGTGATGCCGTCGATGGGCGTCTGGTCGAGCTTGAAGTCGCCCGTATGGAGCACCGTGCCCGCAGGCGTCTTGATGAAGGAGCCGAAACCGGCGGGAATGGAGTGGGTCATGGAGAAGAATGTGATGGAGAAGGCTCCCAGCTTGACGGTGTCGCCGTTGGCGACCTCGCGGAAGGGGACGTTCTTGATGTTATGCTCGGCGAGCTTGCCCTCGATCAGGCCGAGAGTGAGCTTGGACGAGTAGACGGGAACGGTGGTGTTGAGATCCATGAGCACGTACGGCAGGGCGCCCGTATGGTCCTCGTGGCCGTGGGTGATCACGATGCCGCGAAGCTTGTGCTCGTTCTCGAGCACGTAGGTGTAGTCGGGCAGGACGAGATCGATGCCGGGCTGCTCGTCATCGGGGAACATCAGGCCCGCATCGAGCAGGAACATGTCGTTGCCGTATTCGAAGACGGTCATGTTCTTGCCGATGCCGTCGAGACCGCCAAGCGGAATGATCTTAAGGGGTGGTTGCTTTTTTGCCATGTGAGGCTTGGTTCCTTTCAGTGCGACGTTTTAGCACGTGGTGTAGTGTAAGTTCGTTATATCTTTGAAAAGTATATACGAAACGCAGATAGAACTCCACATCGAGCGCGGTTTCCATGAACGCGTCAGAGCGCCCGCACCGGCTCGATGCCCTGGCACGGAAACGCCTTATTCCTGCGGATTCTGGCACCAGAAGGCCTTAGTCCTTAGGAATAAGGCGGTTTGGCGGCTCAAGTCGCAGGAATAAGGCGTTTCCGTGCCAGGAGCTTGTCCGTGTGCGACAAAGGTCACGGCACTTGAAGAATCCCTTCAGACAGAGTGATTGTCGTATCGCAGCGGGCAGCGATCTCGCGGTCATGCGTTACAACCACGACCGTCTTGCCGTACTCGTCGCGCATGGCGAGGATCTTATCGAAAACCGCATGGGCAAGCGTTCTGTCGAGGGAGCCGGTCGGCTCGTCGGCCAAGACGAGGTTCCCCGGCTTCAGGATGCTTCGTGCGATCGCCACGCGCTGCTGCTCGCCGCCTGAGAGCACATTGACGACGACATCCTCATAGCGCGCAAGGTCCACGGCTTCCAGCACGCGGGCGATCTGCCTGCGCCGCTCGCCGGATCCCACGCGCGCGTAATGCAGGGCGATAAGGAGATTCTGCAGGACGGTCTGATTGCTCACGAGGGCGTTCGATTGAAAGACGTAGTTTATCGTGTTCCGGCGCATGAGCGTGGCGGCTCGGGAGTTGATGGCGGGTGCAGGCCGTCCGCCGATATGCAGGTTCCCTGCGGTAGGCACCTCGAGAAGCCCCATGATGTTGAGCAGGGTCGACTTACCCGATCCGGACGCGCCGACGATGGCGGTGACGGAGCGCTCGGGTAGGCTCGGGTCCAACCCATCTAGCACGGTGCGGCTACCGTAAACCTTCCTCAACCCCTCGATCTCAACGAGCAGGTTCATCCATATCACTCCTTCAACATGAGGTTGAGCTGCCGTGCGCTCGTCGAACGTGCATAGACGAGCAGTACGGTGATTTGCGCGACGAACATGAATGCGATGTAGATGAATCCCAGGTTCGAGCGCATGACCAGCATCGCTGCCGCCCCCACAAGGCAGGCGACGATAACGACAGCGAAGGGGAGCCGGTACATCGCCAAAGATGAATAGCCCATGAGGCGCTTCACGCCAACAGCCTCCCGATACGAGAACTGGTACGCGCTCACCAGCCCGAGAGCCAGCACGAGCATGAGCGCCCCCATGACGAGCGCGACAATGCCGAACATCTGCAGCGTCTGCCAGAGCTGTTTTTGCAGCCCTGCGATGAAGGTGCCAACCGTGCTGAACTCGATGTCATTATCGTCAAGATCAAAGCTCGAAAGATAGGCTTGCGTAAGGTAGGCTTCGGCCGCCTGCCGCTCCAGTTTCACGTAGCTGTTGGAGAGACCGTACGCCCAGAGGCTCTCGCTCTCAAAGAACGTCATGTTCTCGGGTGTGCAGACGAGGATGACCGAGTCGGAAGATGACTGTTCCCTGCTCGTATCCGTCTCCCAGTTGAAGAGCGCAGGATCCGGATCATATCCGACGAAGCTCACGATGCGATGCTCATTGAAGAGCGTTCGAAGGCTTCCTTCGTTGGAGGCGTTGAGCGCATCGAAATCAGTCAAATAGGACTTTACCTCGTCTGCAAGCTGCGCATCCATCGTTGAGGGAACCAAATAGATTCGTTCTCCCGCATGGGCCCTCGCCACGAGTTCTTCATCAAGCTCGAAGCCCTGGCTGCGTAGGTAGTTCGGGGAAGCTACATAGATGCGGAAGGGTCGAGACGGCACGACAGGCAGATAGCCTTCGCCGCGCATGGCGTCAAGCGCCTCTTGCGTGTAATAGGTCGTATTCACCAGATACACTCCGTCGGTATCGTCGATGGAGTCGTACCAGTGGTAGAAGCTCTCTGCCATACTCTTCGATTGCCCTGTGATGCTGCTCGCATCGTCTCCAACTGAAACACCTCGCAGGATGAGCAGATTGGATACCTCGTCCCATTGCTTTAGGATGGCGGCATTTTTCTGTATCTCAAGCATGGGTCCATCCAATGCATAGCCGCTTGCGGCGGCAAAAGCGACGGAGATGCAGTAGAAGAATACAAGTAAAGCCAGATAGGCAACACGGGACACTCGTTTTTTGATGGCGTCAACCGGGGGTATACGGAACACGATCGTTGCCGCAGCAGCTGAGGCGATGAGCACGCAGAGCAACGTTATCAAACCGGATACGCACATGAAGCGAAAGTATTCCCAAGAACGCATGCTGAAAGATGACGCGTATGCGCCGATTGCACAAGCTGCAGGTAGGGAAATAAAGGCAAAAAGCAGCCAGTTAATCCCCGTTTTGAGAGCGAATTCCGTTCTTGTCCAGCCGCACATGAGGTGGATGCCAAGGTTCTGCACGTCGTAGAAATTGGATATGACGAACAGCGCGAATAACAGAATCACCGATGCGGCAAGAACGACAAGCAGGATCGAAGTGAGGGGGGATTCAAGCATAATGCGACCTGAACGCGGTGCGAGCATCGACTCGGCACTCGTCCCGGAGATTTGGGAGAGCGTATCTGCAAGTTCCGCCGCCTGTTCGTCCGTAAGTCCTGTAACACGGTATGTGCCGTTTACCGTACCGCTTTCCTCGACGAGCGCTTCCAGCTTTATGACCACAAGCCTCTGGCCGAAGATGAAGGAGGGAAGTTCCTGAAGCATTTCTATAGCGGAGACATCTAGCCCCAACGTTGCGCTCTGCGACTCAGCAGACATCAGCTTGACGAGAGCGCCACCATCGATAATCACCTGCCCCATGAATGTCAACTGCAAATCTGTGTTACCGGCTTCTGCGATGCCTGCGACGCCCATGCGAATCCCGTCGCTCTCACCGCTCTGCGAAAGGGCATAGTCGGAACGCACCACGAGAGAGCCGTTCGCATGCGCATAGTCGAGCAGGGCATCGAGCGTCTCCTGCTGCCTGCTTTCGGGGATGTTGTGCAGCGTCAGGGCATGTGCCTGCTCGGGATAGCGCTCGGCTTGGTCAATGTAAGAACCAGCGCTAAAGACAGCGGCTATGAAAGCCAGCAGTACCGAGATTAAGATGATGAGCACCGTCTTTAAGCATGATAGGAGCTTAGCCATAGGTCGCGGACCTTTCAGGTGGTTCAGGTTTGCAAGTCCTGGACTGTCATGGTGAAAAACGGCCTCAATGCGATACTATCCGTGTGCTTGTCCCGTATAGTATTTAAATCCCCTAACTTTCTGTTAAAGGAGCCGGAACCAACCTGAACGGCATGCAGCTCACCCTGTTGCAGCAACAGCCCCTGGCACCAGAACGCCTTATTCCTGCGACTTGAGCCGCCAAACCGCCTTATTCCTAAGGACTAAGGCCTTCTGGTGCCAGAATCCGCAGGAATAAGGCGTTCTGGTGCCAGGGGCTGTAAAGCGAACGCGGATGCCGAACGCTCGCAGCATTCGACACCCGCGTCGAAAGACGCCTGTTGAGGTCGTCTCCCCTAGGCGTTGTGGCGGCGGCGCGGACGGGGGCCGTCGCCCTTGTCGTTGCCGCGCTTATCGCTGTTGCGCCCGGGACGCGCAGCGCCCGCCGGAGCCTCGGGCTTATCGAGACGATCGAGGCTGATCTTGCCCTTCTCGTCGACATCGAGCACCTTGACCTTGACCTCATCTCCGATGTTGAGGACATCCTCGACCTTGTCGACGCGGCCCTGGGCCACACGGGAGATATGCAGCAGGCCGTCCTTGCCGGGCAGCAGCTCGATGAACGCGCCGAACGGCTGGATGGAGACGACGCGGCCCGTGTACTCCTCCCCCACCTCGGGAACCTTGACGATGAGGCGGATGCGCTCGGCTGCGTCGTGGCCGGCGCTGCCCACGCCCGCGATGAAGACGGTCCCGTCCTCCTGGATGTCGATGGTGGCGCCGGTCTCCTCCTGGATGGAGCGGATGACCTTGCCGCCGCTGCCGATGACGTCGCGGATCTTATCGGTGGGGATGGAGAGCGAGATGATCTGCGGCGCGCTGTCCTTGGTGGTCTCGCGCGGCCCTGCGATCTCGGCGAGCATGGCATCGAGGATGTGCATGCGGCCCTCGTGCGACTGCGCGAACGCCTGGCGGAAGATCTCGGTGGTCAGGCCAGTGGCCTTGTTGTCCATCTGCATGGCGGTGATGCCCTTGGTGGTGCCGCACACCTTGAAGTCCATGTCGCCGAGGAAGTCCTCGAGACCTTGGATGTCGGTGAGCACAACGGTCTTGCCCGCCTCCTGGATGAGGCCCATGGCAACGCCCGAGACGGGACGCGCGAGCGGCACGCCGGCGTCCATCAGAGCGAGCGTGGAGCCGCAGGTGGATGCCATCGAGGACGAGCCGTTGGACTCCATGACCTCGGACACCACGCGGATGGTGTAGGGGAAGTCGTCCTCGGAGGGGATCACGGGGAGCAGGGCGCGCTCCGCGAGGGCGCCATGGCCGATCTCGCGGCGCTTGGGGCTGCCCATGCGGCCGGTCTCGCCGGTGCAATACGGCGGGAAGTTGTAGTGGTGGATGTAGCGCTTGCCGTCGGTGGGCTCGATGGTGTCGAGGCGCTGCCACTCGTTGAGCATGCCGAGGGTGCAGATGGAGAGCACCTGGGTCTGGCCGCGTTGGAACAGACCCGAGCCGTGCACGAGCGGCAGGTAGTCGGGCTTCACCATGAGCGGACGCACCTCGTTGGGCGCACGTCCGTCAACGCGCTCGCCCGTCTCCACCACCATGAGCCGCATGGCGTGCTTCTCGAGGGCCTTGAGCTCGCCCGCGATGGCACGGCTCCACTCGGCGCTCTCCTCATCGGTGAACTCGCCGCGGATCTTCTCGAACAGGGCCTCCACCTTGCCGATGCGGCTCTGCTTGTCGGCATCCTTGAGCGCCGCGCTCATCTCGTCGTAGTGGGCGAAGATGCGGTCGTGCACCTCGGGCAGGGGCTCGTCGAGGATGTACTCGCGAGGCTCGACCTTGCCGTTTGCCTCCTCGAACTTGTCCATGAAGATGCGCTGCTGCTCGCAGAAGGCGGCGATGGCCTCCTGCCCGAACTCCATGGCGGCGAGCATGTCGTCCTCGGAGATCTCCTCGGCGCCCGCCTCGAGCATGGAGATGAACGTTGCGGAGCCGCCGAGCTCGAGATCGAGGTCGGAGTTGGCACGCTCCTCGTAGGTGGGGTTGACGATGAGCTCATGGGTGTCGCGATCGCGGCCGATGCGCACGCAGGCCAGCGGGCCCTCGAAGGGCACGCCCCCCACCATGAGGGCCGCCGAGGCGCCCATGATGCAGATGGTATCGACGGAGTTCTCCTGATCGGCGACGAGCGGCATGGCGACGACCTGCACCTCGTTGCGGAATCCGTCGGGGAACGACGGGCGCAGCGGGCGGTCGATCATGCGCGCCGTGAGGGTGGCCTTCTCGCTGGGACGCGCCTCGCGCTTGAGGTAGCCGCCGGGGATGCGGCCCACGGCGTACATCTTCTCGATGAAATCGACGGTCAGGGGGAAGAAGTCGTAGTCCTTGCGTTCCTTGGACACGACGGCGGTGAGCAGCACCTGGGAGGCGCCGCAGGACACGATGCAGGCGCCGGTGGCCTGCTTGGCGAGCTCGCCTGCCGTGAACGAATAGTGCTTTCCGTACAGGTCGAACTCATGGGTGACTTTTGTCATTTCCTACATTTCCCTTCATCTCCGCCTGCCCCTTTGCAGGCGGGCCGCATAATGGGAGGGCGCCCGCAGGCGCCCTCGTAACTACCTTGCTTACTGGATGTTGTCGCGGATGCCGAGGCTCTTGATGAGTGCACGATAGGCCTCGACATCGCCCTTCTTGATGTAGGAGAGCAGGCGACGGCGCTTGCCGACGAGCATGAGCAGGCCGCGACGGGTGTGGAAGTCCTTCGGATGGGACTTCATGTGCTCGGTGAGGTGACGGATACGCTCCGTGAGCAGGGCCACCTGCACGTTTGCGGAGCCGGAGTCGTTGGCGTCCTTGCCGTACTCGGCGATGAGCTCGGCCTTGCGCTCCTTGGAAGTTGACATTGCGGTACCACCTTTCTTCATAGATTCGCCCCGAACCGAGATGGCCGTCAGGTACGGGCGGGCCTCCAGGTACGGGGTACATAAGACGTTATGAGGATAGCACACGCAGGCCGCGGATGGGCCGCACGGGTGAAACTATCTTGCCCGGGGGCCGTTCTCCACGACGAGCACACGAAGGTTGCAGCGTCATCGGGCCCGGGATGAAGGTCCATCCCGGGCCCGGTGCGGCGGCTTACGACGCTATGTCCGTATTACTGAGCAGCGATGCTCCCACGGGCATCGGTTGTCTTCCTGCATTCCCTCGCGTAGGTCAGGGCGACCCAGATGGCCAATGCAAGCAGGATGATGGGAACCAGAAGCGAGAGGGAATCGGGGATGAAGGGAAACGCAAGCAGCAGGATGAATGTGATGCTCACGAATAGATAGCCCAGCGCAAGCGCCGCAGCAGACAGCAGCCTGCGCAGGATCCAGGTGTCCCTCAGCACTTCAAGCACGAGGAAGAAGAAGTACGCGTAGAGGATCCGCTGCAGGAGCTCGCAGAGCGGCACGAGACCGTCGTAGGTGGTCCATGGAAAAACGGATAGGACATGATGAAGGCCCGAATCTATCGTAAATATCATCGGATATCTCATCGCGGCTATCGAGTACAAGTGGATCAGCAGCCCCACAGCCAGCGGGACAAAGGGCTTCAGTCTGCGCATATCCCACACCTCCATATCCCGGTTGTTCTACCCGATTCGACACATAGAGCCACATAGCCGTCTCAAAAGCATGAAGAGGCTGGCGTTCAAGGATAGCGTACCCGTTTACATAGCTTGACGAATCGGATGCTCGATGATGCGGGAGAATGCGCTCCGCGAGCGGAGGGGATCGGCGTGCAAACGCGCGCTCACAACCTCAAGGCGAATTCCATGGCCTTCAGCCGAACGGCGAGCACCGTTGCCGCCCAGGCATGGGCGCGTCCGAGCAGGAACAGAGCCGTCTCGTCATCGATGTCCGACGCAAGGAGATCGTCGAACCGCAGGGAGATGAGCGAGCGAAACCATGCCGCCTGGGAGGTGGAGATGGGTTCGGCATCGGGAAGGGTCGCCGCACAGCTGCGGCATACGAGGCCGCCCGCGATGATCGAGATGGAGAGCGGCCGTTCATCTCCGCAGACCGCGCACTCCCCCAGCTCGGGGTGCCATCCGCTATGGGCGAGCACCTTGAAGGCGTATGCGGCGACCACGAGGTCGAGATGCGGCTGGTCATCAGCCTGTTCGAGGGCCGTGAGCGCACGTGAGAGGATGGGGTGCAGGAACGCATCGGGGCTCTCTTCGAACGAGGTGAGCGTCGCCACCTCGCAGACGGCGGCGGCGGCGGAGACCTTCTCGGGCGAGGCGCTGAGTCCGCGATGGGCGTCGATGGACGTCGCATCCGAGATGACATCGAGCTTCCTGCCCTGGTAGATGAGGAAATCAGATTCGCAGAAGTAGTCGCAGCGGGCGGAGATCCGGCTCTTGCCCTTTCGGACTCCCTTTGCAACGGCGCGCAGCTGCTCGCCCGACTCGAGCAGCAGCGTGAGGATGAGGTCGTGCTCGCCGAGCACGGTGCGGTCCAGCACGATGCCCTTGGTGCGGAAGCTTTTGCGCGAGCCCATCGATCAGCCCTCTGAGCTGTATCCCAAACGCCTGATCTCATGGGCATCGCGACGCCAGAGCGGAGCAACCTTCACGTTCAGGTCGAGATATACCTTGCAGCCGAACATGCGCTCGAGATCTTTGCGCGCCTCGATGCCCACGCGCTTGATCATGGAACCGCCCGCGCCGACGACGATGCCCTTCTGGCCCTCGCGCTCCACGATGACGGTTGCGGCAATCGAGGCGCGATCTTTGGAGAAGGCGATGCCATCGCAGATGACGGCCACGGAATGCGGCACCTCCTGCCGCAGGTTGAGCAGCAGCTTCTCGCGCACGAACTCCGCGACGATATCCTCGTCGGTGGCATCGCTGCCCATGTCGGCGGGAAACCATTGCGGGCCCTCCGGCAGGTGGTCCTCGACGATGGAGAGGAATGCATCCACGTTGAAACCCTCGGCGGCCGAAACCACGAGAGCATCGTCGAACGTTGCCAAGCCGCGCGCCTTTTCAAGCTGAAGGAGAACTTCATCCTGGGTGACGAGATCGGCCTTGGTGATCACGAGAAGCTTGAACGGAGCCTGCGACGCATCCACGTGGCGGGCCACCCAGGCATCGCCGCTTCCCACGGGGGCCGTGGCATCCACGAGGTAGGCGACCACATCGGCGTCGGCCAGCTCGCCGAGGGCCGTCTGGTTGAGCTCCTTGCCGAGGGCGTCCTTGGGTTTATGCAGCCCCGGCGTATCGACGATGACGATCTGGGCGCGGTCGGTGTTGATGACGGCGCGGAGCCTTCTGCGCGTGGTCTGCGCAACGGGGCTCGTGATGGCGAGCTTCTCCCCCATGCAGGCGTTCACCAACGTGGACTTGCCCGCGTTGGGCCTGCCTACCAGGGCGCAGAAACCGCTTTTGAAGGGAGCGGCGCTCTCATGCATGCTCAATCCCCTTCCCGTGGGAGCTATCTCAGGATGGCGTGGGCGTAGACGCAGAGCCCGATGACGATCGAGCTGAGCGAGATGATCCACACCGCCGCCGCCGCGATGTCCTTCGCTTTGCCGGCGAGCGGATGGAATTCGGGGGACACGAGGTCCACGACCGCCTCGATGGACGTGTTGAACAGCTCCGCGCTCGTCACCGCGCCGCAGCACAGCAGCACGATGGCCCATTCGATGAGGTTGAGGCCGATGATGAAGCCCGCGAGCACGGCACACGCGCCCACGGCCATGATGATCTTGATGTTGCGCTCGCTCTCGAATGCGCTCCGCATGCCCTGGCGGGCGTAGTGGAAGGCCTTTCTGAGCGTGGGGTGGCGGGGGCCTTTTCCGGGAATCATGACGCACCCCCACCTTCGTCGTGGCACGTGAACTCGAGGGCGAGCGCAGGGTCGTCGGTGGGGATGAGCGCGAGGATCTCGTTCTCAAGCGCCTCCATAGCCTGGGCATCGCCCTCATCCAGATGATCGTATCCCAGCAGATGCAGCATGCCGTGCACGAGCATGATGCGGAACTCATCGGCGCAGGTGGTGCCGAACTCTGCGGCCTGCCGCTCGATGAACGCGGGCGCGATCATGATGTCGCCCAGCTCGCAGGGCTCGTCCTCCGCAAGGCCCGGGTCGTTCGGCCGTTCGCATTCGAGCGAGATGACGTCGGTGGCGGCATCGATGCCGCGCCACCGCGCATTGCAGGCGCGGATCTTCTCGTCGTCCACCACCGACACCGACACGAAGCAGGGACGCTCGACGCCTTCGCGGACCAGCACCGCCTCGAGGACGCCCTGCATCTCATCGGATCCGATGGGCGGGGCGGCGTCCTCGTCCACGCTCCAATCAACGGTAAGCTGCATCGCGCCCACCTCCCTCGCAGGCGGCGAAGGCATCGACGATGCGTGCCACGAGCGAATGGCGCACGATGTCGTTGCGATCGAAGTCGATGAAGGCGATGCCCTCGATGCCCTCGAGCGCCTCGCGCGCCTGGTCGAGGCCGCTCCGGCCCAGCAGATCGCGCTGCGTCGCATCGCCCGTCACCACGAACTTCGACGAGAAGCCCAGACGGGTGAGGAACATCTTCATCTGCTCGGGCGTGGTGTTCTGCGCCTCATCGAGGATGACGAACGCATCGTTGAGGGTGCGGCCGCGCATGAAGGCGAGCGGTGCGATCTCGATGACGCCCTGGTCGATGAGGGAATTGCCCTTCTCGACATCGGTCATGTCGAAGAGCGCGTCGTAGAGGGGCCTCACGTACGGGTCGAGCTTCTCCTCGAGCGTGCCGGGCAGGAACCCCAGCGACTCCCCCGCCTCGACGACGGGACGGCAGAGCACGATGCGCCCCACTTCGCGGCGCTTGAGCGCCGATACGGCGCAGGCCATGGCGAGATAGGTCTTGCCCGTGCCCGCAGGGCCGAGGCCGAAGGTGATCGTGTTGGAACGGATGGAGTCGATATAGCGCTTCTGGCCGTCAGTCTTGGGCCTGATGCTGCGCCCCCGATAGGTGAGCAGCACGTCGTCGGAGAGCATCTCATGGGCGCGGGCCCCGTGCTTGACCTGGTCGATGATCACGTCCACATCGTCGGCGGTGGGCGACTCCCCCATCTCGACCAGGCGGATGAGGCGCGAGAACACCGTGGCCGCCTGCTCGACCACCTCGATGGCGCCCGAGAGGGCGATGATGTTGCCTCGGACGACGACCATGGCGTCGAAGGTATGCTCGATGCGACGGAGCAGGGAGTCGGCCGGTCCCATCAGACGGGTGGGATCGACGGAATCGGGTATGGTCAGGCGGATTTGGGTAGGCTCCATGCTCCTCCACATGCAAGGTGATCGAACGCGGATGCGTTGCGCTTCCCATCTATGATACCGCGAGATCGCCCGAACTTAGAGCACAACGGCGCTGAGCGTTGCATCCCCGTCCACGCCGACGATGCGCACGTCCACGAGGTCGTCCGTCGCGATCGCCCTGTCGAGCGTGCACGAGAAGAGCCCGCCTGTGACGCCGCCGCCCACCTCTTGGGTGACCACGCGATCGCGCGTGCCCACGAGCTGCTCGGCGCAGGCATGCCGCAGACGTGCGCCGAGCGTGCGGATGGCATCGCTGCGCGCGGCGCTCACCGCAGGCGGCACCTGTCCGGGCATCTCGGCCGCGCGGGTACCGGGGCGCTTCGAATAGCGGAACGTGTGGATGTGCGAGAAGCCCATGCGCTCGCAGAAGGCACGGGATTCCTCGAACTCGCCGTCCGTCTCGCCGGGAAAGCCCACGATGAGGTCGGTCTCGATGGCGAGATGCGGCACGGCGGCGCGCGCGGCCTCGGCACGCGCGGCGAAGTCTTCCGCCGTGTACACGCGGCCCATCCGACGCAGCACGGCATCGGAGCCCGACTGCAGGCACATGTGCAGGTAGGGTGCGATGCGTCCGTCCGAAGCCCCCATGAGCGCGACGAGCCTCCCGTCCACGTCCTGCGGCTCGATGGACGATATCCGCACGCGTCCCGCCGAGGTCTTCTCGAGAAGCAGCTCGAGCAGGTCGGGCAAGCCCCTGCCCGCATCGTCGTAGCAACCGAGGTTGATGCCCGTGAGCACGACCTCGCGCGCGCCCCGCGCGCAGGCGGCCTCCACCTCGGCGACTGCATGGGAGGCGGGAACCGATGAGGACGAGCCGCGTGCCTTCCACACGATGCAGTAGCTGCAACGCAGGTCGCAGCCGTCCTGCACCTTGATACCCGGACGCGTGCGTCCCGTGGGCGTGGGCGCGGTGCGCAGACGCGGGGCCTCGCCCGCACGTGCGCCGAGCGCATCGACGACCGCATGCGCGACGGCGTCCTTGTCGCGCATGACGCGCACGTTGGGCGCGAGCGCGGCAAGCGACTCGGCGAAGAGGTTGGCGACGCATCCCGTGGCCACGACGAGCGGCTGGTGCGGGAGCTGTGCGGCCCGGCGGACGGCCTTGCGCGTCTTCGCCTCGGCCTCCCCCGTCACCGCGCACGTGTTCACGATCACGGCATCCGCCTCGGCGGCGGCCCCGAGGGCGAAGCCCGCGGCTTCGAGCTGTTCGGCTATGCGGTCGCACTCCACGCGGTTGACGCGGCATCCCAGATTGACCATCGCGAAGACGGGAGCCGTCATGGGCGCTTTTTCCGGGATTTGGCCTTCTTGGAGGGGCGGGTGCGCTTCTTCTCGAAGGGCGATCGGCGCGCGGCATCCTTCCCCGCCGTGCGCTCATCGACGATGCGCTCGATGTCGGCGAGGTCATCGTCGTCGATATCGGTGGGCGTGAGGATCTGGACGAGGGCGATGAGATCGCCGCGCAGGCCGGTGGAGATGTTGGGCATGCCGTGGCCGTGGCAGACGACGCGCTCGCCGAACTGCGTTCCGGGCGCAACCTCCACTGCGATGGTCTCGTCGGCCATGATGCCTTCGACCTCGACGCTGCAGCCCACGATGGCCTGCAGCGCGTCGATGCGCACCGTGCAGACGAGGTCGTCGCCCTGGCGCTCGAAGCGCTCGTGCGGCGCAACCTCGATGCTCGCGACGAGATCGCCCGCAGCATCGCCGCGAATGCCGGCCTCGCCCTTGCCCGCCACGCTGATGGTCTGGCCGGAATGCACGCCGGCGGGGATGTTCAGCTCGACGGTTTCCTTCTCGGGGGTGCGGCCCGAACCGCCGCAGGTCTCGCAGGGATGGTCCACGACCTTGCCCTCGCCGTGGCAGACGGGGCAGGTGGTCTGGCTCTGCATCTGGCCGAAGATGGTGCGCTGCACCTCCATGACGCGGCCCGTTCCGTGGCAGCGCTCGCAGGTGTGCAGCGATCCGTCCTCGGCAGCGCCCGTGCCGCCGCAGTCGTCGCAGGGCGCGAGGCGGTTGTACGAGATGGTCTTGGTGCACCCGGCAGCAGCCTCTTCGAGGATGATGGATAGGCGGATGCCCATATCGCGTCCGCGCGTACGCGCCGCAGCCCCGCTGCGCGCGCCTCCCATGCCGCCGAAGAAGCTCTCGAAGATGTCGTTGATGCCGAAGCCGCCCCCGAAGAAGTCCGACATGTCGGCATAGGAGCCGCCGCCGAAGCCCGCAGGCCCCTCGGCGTCGCCGTAGCGATCGTAGTTCGCCCGCTTGGCCTCATCGGACAGGACGGAATACGCCTCGTTGACCTCCTTGAACTTCTCCTCGGCATCGGGCGCGTCGTTGACATCGGGATGGAGGGTGCGGGCCAGCTTGAGAAACGACCGCTTGATCGTCTTCTGTTCGGCGTCGCGCGCAACGCCAAGAACCTCGTAGTAATCGCGCTTCGGTTGCAACAGGTACCACCAGCTTTATCGACGCAGCCCGTAGCCGTAGCTACAGGAGAACAACAGGTATGTGAAGAGGGCCCACAGAAGGCCGCTCGAAGCTCCCGAGATGATGGAGCGTCCCGCATTGCGCCACCAGCCGAGCTCGTGCTTGATGCCGTTGCGCAGGGCGAGATAGAGGCCGAAGATGCCTACGGCGATGGTGAAGAAGCCCACCGTGAAGGCACCCTCCGAGAGCAGCGGGATGATGAGGAATGGGAGCACGAACCCGATCATCCGAAATCCGTAGGCTTGGGTGGGGGCGAGCCGCTCGGCCTGCACGCCCACGCGGCAGACGAAATCGCCCGGCTCGGAGCCGTTGGTGCCCGCGTTCCCCATGCCCGTGACGCGCACCTCGTCGCCATCGTGGCTGTTCGCGGGGATATCGATGACGACCTCGTCGGCCGAGAGGATGCGGCCGGAGCCGCCGCAGACCTCGCAGGGCTCCGCCACGACCTTGCCCGATCCCTCGCATTCGGGGCATTCGACCTCGAACACGCCGAAGCCGAAGATGCCCGACATGTCGATGGACATGCGTCCGCGCCCGCCGCAGGTGGGGCAGGTCTCGGCGTGATCGGCATGGACCGAACCCGTGCCGTGGCAGTTGCCGCACGAAACATAGCGCTGGTAGGTGATGCCGCGCTTGACGCCCTTGCGCGCATCGGCCGAGCTGAGATCGAGCTCGAAGGCCACGTCGGCGCCGGGGCGCGGGTTGTATGCGCGCGATCGGGTTGCGGTGCGCGAGCGCCTTCCGGCTCCCGTGAACGGGAAACCCCACATGTCGAACGGCATGCCGCCGAAGGGATCGCCGCCTCCGCCATAACCGCTGCGGCCGGCGGGAGCGCCGTACCCGCCGCCGAAGGGCGCGCCGGAGCGCATGGCGTCGTAGCGCTTGCGCTTGTCGGGATCGGAGAGCACGGCATACGCCTCGGAGATCTCCTTGAACTTCTCCTCCGCGCCCGCCTCCTTGTTGATGTCGGGGTGATACGTGCGCGCGAGCTTCTGGAAGCTCCTGCGTATATCGTCGGAGCTTGCATCGCTCGGGACGCCGAGGATGGCGTAGTAGTCTTTTTCATTCATCGAGGCCATGGGACGGCTCCTGAGCGCGACGTGATCTAACGTATTGGATTATATCCACAAGGCCGCCGTTTCATGCCACGCATGTGTAATGAACGTGTTAATTGTGCAAACGGCGGGGTGCATGCGGCGGCGGCCATTAGCCATACTTTCTGCAACCGAACCACTGCGAGGTGCTCCGTGGATAAGCTCGTTTTGCCTGCTACATACCGCCCCCAACTCGACCTGCACGAGACTCAGATCGCCATTAAACGCATCAAGGATTTCTTCCAGCTCCGCCTTGCCGAGCGGTTGAACCTCCTGCGCGTCTCCGCCCCGCTGTTCGTCGACCCCGCGTCGGGGATGAACGACGATCTCAGCGGCGTCGAACGGCCCGTCTCGTTCGAGATCCCCGCGCTCGACGGCGCCGAGGGCGAGGTCGTGCAGTCGCTCGCCAAATGGAAGCGGTACGCCCTCGGGCGCTACGGCTTCGGCTACGGCGAGGGCCTCTACACCGACATGAACGCCATCCGCCGCGACGAGCAGACCGACAACCTGCACTCCATCTTCGTCGATCAGTGGGATTGGGAGAAGGTCATCCTGCCCGAGGACCGCACCATCGATACGCTTCTCAACCATGTGGAGCGCATCTACGATGTCATGCGGCGCTGCGAGGGCTATATGGAGCAGTGCTACTCCCACGTCGAGCCCATCCTCCCCGAGAGGCCCTACGTCATCAGCACGCAGGAGCTGCTCGACCGCTATCCCGGCCTCTCCCCCAAAGAGCGCGAGCTCGAGATCGTGCGCGCCAAAGGCGCCGTCATCCTCACCAAGATCGGCGACGCGCTCTCGAACGGAGAGCCCCATGACGGCCGCGCGCCCGACTACGACGATTGGTCGCTCAACTGCGACATCATCGTGCACTATCCGCTGCTCGACTGCGCGTTCGAGCTCTCATCCATGGGCGTGCGCGTGGACGCCTCCGCCTTGGCGGCGCAGCTCGAGAAGGCGGGGTGCCCCGAGCGGGCCGGGCTCGCGTTTCAGAAGGCCGTGCTCGAGGACGCGCTCCCCCAGACCATCGGCGGCGGCATCGGGCAGTCGAGGCTATGCATGTTCTTCTTGCGCAAGGCGCATATCGGAGAGGTTCAGAGCTCGCTGTGGCCCGACGACATGCTCGAGCGGTGCGCGCAGGCGGGCATCACCCTGCTTTAGACGACGGGCGATCTGGCGGATCGACGCATCCTGCGCCTATGCGAGGTCCCAGAGGCGTCCGAACAGCCTGTTGCCCATGAGCCATCCCGCATGGGTGGGGGCGAGATCGTCGGTGAGATAGCCGTCTGCAATCAACGATGCCAAGCAATCATCCAGCGCGGCACCCATCACGGTGCGCGCCCGAGCAACAAGCTCCCGTGAGAGCCCGCAGCTCATACGCGCCCCCAGCATGAGGTCCTCGGCGAGCGCCTGGCGCAGCGTGAGGTACTCGACCTCGAACGACAGGTCGATCAACCGCGGGCGAGCAGCCAGATGGGCCCTGTCCGAGGTGCAGGCGAGCCTCGCGCGATATGCGTCGCGCGGCGGGACGTCGAGCTGCGGAAACGCCGCGAACAGCGCAGGGAACCCATCGCGTTCGAACATGCTTGCAGCGCCCGTGCCCAGGCCCAGATAGGGCACGCCGGTCCAATACGCCCGATTATGCCTGCAGCTGTGCCCGCGCAGGGCATAGCTCGCAACCTCGTAGCGTTCGAAGCCGAAGCCGGCGAGCAGCGCATCGGCTTCCTCCATGCGCGCCGCCTCGTCGGCATCGTCGGGCGCCTCCTGCTCGCCCGCCTCGACGGCGCGGGCGAAGGCGGTGCCCTCCTCGATCATGAGCGGATAGACGCTCACATGGCCGACGCCCGTCTCGTGGACGCGCTGCAGGGTACCCCGCAAGCTCGCCGCCGTTTGGAGCGGAATGGCGCACATGAGGTCCGCGGACACGTCGAAGCCCAGCTCCGCAGCGGTTGCGAGGGCGGTGACGGCCGTCCGCGCATCATGGACGCGTCCCAGCGCCGCGAGCTCATCGTCATCAAGACTCTGCACCCCCATCGAGATGCGAGAGACTCCCCCATCCTTGCACGTCGAGAGAAGGTCGAGGGTACACGACTCGGGATTCGCCTCCATGGTGAACTCATCGAGGGTGTGGATGGATGAGATGGTTCGGGCAAGCTCCTCTACGGGCTTCCCCGCATGCGTCGGGGTGCCGCCGCCGATATAGGCGGTGCGCACACCATCGGTCAGGCCCAGCTCCGCAGCCTCGCGCACCTGCTCGGAGAGCGCGTGCACGTAGGCGGCCATGAGCGGGTCGTCGCTCCGTGTGGCGAACGAGGTGAAGTCGCAGTAGGAGCACTTTCGCTTGCAGAAGGGCACATGCAGGTACAGGGCGCCGGCGCTCATGATAGCTGCTGCCTCGCACACGCGATGAGCGCATGGTAGTCGTCGAGGGTCGAGCACGACATGCCCCGCCCGCGCAGCTCCGAGGCATGGGGCAGGCCGCGCACGTACCAGCCGAACAGGCTGCGCGCCCGTGCGAGATGCGCACCCGTGGACACGAGGAGCTCGATGTGCTCTTCAAGGGCATCGAGCCGCTCCGCCGCAGTGCGGATGGGCGCAGCCTCGCCTTTCAGTGCAGCCTGAGCGTCCTCGAAGATCCAGGGATTGCCATAGCTTCCGCGCGCCACCATGACAGCCTTCACGCAGCCTTTCGAGAGCACGCGGGCAACCGTGGCGGCGTCGAGCATGTCTCCCGAGCCGATCACCGGAATCGAGACGGCGTCTGCCACGCGCTCGACGCACGGCCAATCGGACGTTCCCCGGTAGAACTCGCTTGCGAAGCGCCCGTGCACGGTGACGGCTGCAGCCCCCGCATCCTCCATGACCTGCGCGAATGCAGGTGCGAGCTCGCTTCCTGCCGTGCGCCCGCGCCGGATCTTCACGGTCACGTCGACATCGTCGCCCGCACCGCGCCGAGCTGCGCGCACGATCTCGGCGGCCCGTTCGGGATCGTCCATGAGCGCGGAGCCCTCGCCCTTGCGCGTGACCTTGGGAACGGGGCAGGCCATGTTGATGTCGATGAGGGCGAGCTTCTCCCCCACCCGCTCGACAACCTGCGCGGCGGCCTCTTCGAACTGCGCGGGAACCGAGCCGAACAGCTGCACGGCGATCTCGGGCTCGTCCGCATGCGGATGTACGAGCTCCCAGGTCTTGTCGCTGCGGTAATGTATGCCCGCGACGGACACCATCTCGGTGTAGGCGAGCTCTGCGCCGTGCTTGCGTGCGATCAGGCGATATGCCGCGTCGGTGACGCCCGCCATAGGCGCGAGGAAGATCCGAGGCGCGGCAAGGCGCTCCGCGAGGCGCATCATCAATCGTCATCCACCTTGAGGATGGCGAGGAAGGCCTCCTGCGGCACGTCGACGGTGCCGATCTGCTTCATGCGCTTCTTGCCCTCCTTCTGCTTCTCGAGGAGCTTGCGCTTGCGCGAGATGTCGCCGCCGTAGCACTTTGCCAGCACGTCCTTGCGCACGGCCCTCACGGTGGAGCGGCTGATGATCTTGTTGCCGATGGCGCCTTGGATGGGCACCTCGAACTGCTGGCGCGGGATGATCTCCTTGAGCCTGTCGCACAGGCCGCGCGCGAGCGTGTAGGCCTTGTCCTTGTGCACGATGAAGGAGAGGGCGTCCACCATCTCGCCGGCGAGCAGGACGTCGAGCTTCACGAGGTCGGACGCGCGATAGTCGGAGAACTCGTAGTCGAGCGACGCATACCCTTTGGTACGGCTCTTGAGCTGGTCGAAGAAGTCGAGTATGAGCTCGGAGAGCGGGATGTCGAACGTGATCTCCACGGAGTTCTCTGCCAGGTAGACCATGTTGTTCTGGATGCCTCGGTGCTCGACGACGAGCTGGATCACGGCACCCATGTACTCGGGCGGCACGATGACGGACGCCTTGAGGTAAGGTTCCTCGATGCGCATGATCTTCTCGGGATTGGGCAGGTCCTGAGGACTCTTGATCTCGAGCACATCGCCCGAGGTGGTGAAGACGTGGTAGTCCACGGAAGGGCTGGTGCCGATGAGGTCGAGGCCGAACTCGCGCTCGAGGCGCTCCTTGACCACCTCCATGTGGAGAAGGCCCAAGAAGCCCACACGGAACCCGAAGCCCAGCGCCACGGAGGTCTCGGGGCTCCACGTGAGCGAGGGGTCGTTCACGCGGAGCTTCTCGAGCGCGTCGCGGAGGTTCTCGTACTCCTTGTTGTCTAAGGGAAAGAGCCCCGTGAACACCATGGGCTTGGCCTCGCGGTAGCCGGGCAGCGGCTCGGCGGTGCGGCGCGTGGATCCGGTGAGGGTGTCGCCCACGCGCACGCTGCCGGGATCCTTGAGGCCGGTCACCACGTACCCCACCTCGCCCACGGAGAGGCTGGGCAGGGAGGTTTCGGCGGGGCGCTTCGCGCCCACGTCGTCCACGAGGAAGTCGGCATCGGTCGCCATCATGTGGAGGCTATCGCCCGGGCGGATGCACCCGTCGAACACGCGCACCGTTGCCACGACGCCCCTGAACTGATCGAAATACGAATCGATGATGAGGGCCTTGAGCGGGGCGTCCGCATCGCCCGCAGGCGGGCTCACCAAAAAGACGATGCTCTCGAGCAGGTCGTGGATGCCCGCGCCCGTCTTGCCCGAAACGCACACGGCATCCTCGGCGGGAATGGCGAGCGCCTCCTCGATCTCGGCGCGCACGCGCTCGGGTTCGGCGCTCGGGAGGTCGATCTTGTTGATGGCGGGCACGATGTCGAGGTTCGCGTTCATGGCGAGCATGGCGTTGGAGACGGTCTGGGCCTCGACGCCCTGCGTGGCATCGACCACGAGCACGGCTCCCTCGCATGCGGCGAGCGAACGCGACACCTCGTAGGCGAAGTCGACGTGACCCGGGGTGTCGATGAGGTTGAACTGGTACGTCTCGCCGTCGTCGGCGTCGTACATCACGCGCACGGCATTGCTCTTGATGGTGATGCCGCGCTCGCGCTCGATCTCCATGGTGTCGAGCATCTGGGAGTCGAGATCGCGCTCCTCCACGGTGCGGGTAAGCTCGAGCACACGGTCGGAGATGGTCGATTTGCCGTGATCGATGTGCGCAACTATCGAAAAATTGCGGATATGTGAGGCTTCATTTGCAGACATATAGAAGATGATAGCGTTTTTTCCACGCGCACGTGCTACAATCATGCAGTTGACCTCGCCGTGTCTCAGACGTTAGAGGCCTCGAATACAGAAAGACCGAAAGGAACGCACGTGGCAAACATCAAGTCTCAGAAGAAGCGCATTCTGACCGCTGAGAAGGCGCGCATGCGCAACAAGGCCTGCAAAAGCGAGCTCAAGACCGCCGTCAAGGCCGTTCGCGCTGCCGTCGAGGCTGGCGACAAGGATGCCGCAGCAGCTGCAGCCGCCAATGCCGGCAAGCTGCTCGACAAGGCCGCATCCAAGGGCATCATCCACAAGAATCAGGCCGCCCAGCGCAAGAGCGGCGTTGCCAAGCTTGTGAACACGCTCTAGCCCTTACGTACACCCGCACGTGATTGAACCCGGGGATGACCCGGGTTCTTTTTTCGCCGAGTATCCCCTGAGCTAAGGCAGCCGCTGATCTGGTGCGAAAAGTGTCCGCTCCCCCATCGCGCCGAGGGCCCGCATCCGGCGCGCTCATCTGCGTCTATCATTCGAGACAGATGTGAGCGTCAATCTGTCTCGAATGATAGACGCAGACAAAATCATTCCACTTGGGTGCTGAATGCTGCGCAAGTGCGGGTTCCGACGAGCTCCGCCCTCCATGCGGCCCTCTGCGATGCTCATGAACCTGTCGAGATGTTGCCATGCAATGGGCATGGGAACCCACCCCATTTTGGCAAATCTCTTACATGCTCAACTATCCCTTGAAAACTGAGCTGCCTTTTACAAAATCGGGCACAAAGTGTGAAGACGTTTTGACTGGTCACCTGGACAGGTAGCTTATAACCTTTCAAACAGAGGGGCCTATAGGTCGCGCGCAAGGCCCGTATCGCTCCAGCACAGCCTGGTATGTCTTCTAAGGGGTCATTATGGCAAAAAGAGAGATTAAAGTACTTGTTGCTTGCGGCAGCGGAGTAGCTACGAGTACTGTCGCAGAAACCCATGTCAAGCAGATAGCGGATGCTGCCGGTATCCCGATTCGCTTGTATCGAGGCACAATTGCCGAGGTGCCGCAGAAGCAGCACGATGTGGACATCGTGCTAACCACTGCAGTCTACAAGAAGCCCCTCGAGAAACCCTATCTCTCTGTCTTCCCCTTTATCTCCGGTCTCAACATCGAGAAGTGTGAGCAGCAGCTAGTTGATCTTCTAAAACAGATCAGGGAGGAGGGCTGATCGTGTGGTTTTAGAAACGCTACGCCATTAGAAGTCTGGTTCTCACGGCATGTTACGTAGTTCAAGGAGGGACATATGTACGATTTGATTCTTGGCTTCATGCAGGAGATAATGAACCTCGGTGCTGCGGTCCTACTGCCCGTAATCATCTCCATCCTTGGATTGATCTTCAGGATGAAACCGGGCAATGCCATCAAGTCCGGCCTGCTGGTCGGCATCGGATTCCAAGGCCTCGGCCTCATCGTCAGCTTCATGATCACGTCCCTGCAACCGGTGCTCAGCTTCTACCAGAGCATGGGCAGCGGCTATGACACAGTTGAGATTGGCTTTGCAGCACTCGGTGCTGCCTCATGGACGGTTCCGTTCGCCATCTTCGCCGTACCCTCGATCATCATCGTCAATATAATCATGCTGCGCTTCAAATTGACCCGTGTTATGAATGTCGATATATGGAACTTCATGCATTTCCTGGTTCCCGGAGCTTTGGCCTTCGCCTTGACCGGCAGCGCCGTCTTTGGATTTATCGTCACCGTCGGCCTCTCAGTCGTTACGCTCTTCATTGCCGAAAAAGCAGCGCCCGAATGGCAGGAGCAGTTTGGTCTCGACGGCACTACCTGCTCCACACTTTCTCTCGTCGGATGGGAGTGGCCCATTGCCTGGATCATCAATAAGATTTTGGATGCCATCCCAGGCATCAACAAAATCAGTCTCGACCTCGAAACCGTCTCGCAAAAGCTTGGCATCTTCGGCGACCCGGCCTTCATAGGCGTCATTGCCGGTCTCTTCCTGACACTCATGACAGGCCAGAGCATCGAGACCATCCTTACCGTCTGCATGGCGATGGCTGCGGTCATGGTTCTTATCCCGCGTATGGTCGGCATCATGATGGAGGGCATCACCCCCATCGGCAATGCCGCTAACGGCTACATGAAGCAGAAGATTGGCAATGAAGAGGATATCGTCATCGGAATGGATGTCGCCATGGGGCTTGGTGATCCCGCTTGCATCACCTGCACCGCCATCATGATCCCCATTACTATCGGCCTCTCTTTCCTCGTCCCAGGCATGCGCTTCTTTCCGCTGGGCCTGCTCGCCGAGGTTTGCTACATCTCCGTCATGCCCGTTATGGCGACTAAGGGCAATATCTTCCGCACCCTTGTCATTATGACGATCTTCATGTTTTTCTCTATGTGGTTCATGAGCATGAACGCTGATTTCGCCACGGCAATGCTTAACATCACCAAGGTCTCCTTCGAAGGAGCCTCTGTCACCGCTTCACACTTTGGCTGGAATCCCGGTTGTCTGCTGGTCACCATCATAGCCCGTCTGATGGGCATCGCAGTCTAGTGCGCATCACCCCCAATGCAATGGAGGCAAACCTTGAAATACTTTGCCATTTCAGGAAGGGCGAAAGATGCTGAGGAGGCGATCATACTCTGCGCAATGGCCTTGAAAAACGGGGGGTGCGTCACCGACTCCTTCGCCCGGGACTGCATTGAGCGTGAGCATGAGTATCCCACGGGCATTCCGTCAGAGGTGCCGGTTGCCATACCCCACTGCTTTAGTGATTCCATCTTAGAGGACGGGATATGCTACCTGCGACTCGAAGAATCCGTAACGTTCATGAGGATGGACGATGACCAGAAACCCGTGGAGACGAAGCACGTCTTCAGCCTTGCGTTCTCGAGGGGCAATCACCTCGGCTTGCTGTCGGCGCTCATCAAGCAGCTACAGAGCAGGGAATTCTTCGAAACCTTCGACGGACTGGAAATCGAAGAGGTGCCTGCACTTCTTGAGAAGGGATTGGGCTAGACACTAGCATCAATGGGAACCGAATCCAGTCGACTTGGGTTGGGCTTGGACTCGTTGTAGGGAATTCACCACGTACTTGAACGGAGAACTCTTATGGTTAACAGAGCTGTGAAGCTGGCACCCTCAGTGTACGCAGCCGATCTTGGGCATCTTGCGGACCAAGTCAAGTCTGTTGAGGAGACGGGCTGTGAGATGCTTCACGTTGACGTCATGGACGGCCACTTCGTAAAGCTCATGGCCTTTGGCCCGGATCATGTCCGAATGCTCAAGCGCATGACGGACATGCCGTTGGACGTCCACCTGATGCTCGGACAACCCGAACGCATCCTCGATATGTTCATTGCGGCAGGTGCCGACAGCATCAGCATCCATGCGGAGTCCACCGTGTGCCTAGTATCATGCCTCAAGAGGATTCATGCCGCTGGGCGGAGAACGGGCGTCGTCTTGAGCCCTGCCACCTCGCCGGAGGCCATTAGGTATGCACTTGACGACATCGATATGGTGCTCGTCATGACCATCAATCCCGGTGAGCCCAATCAGCACTTTCAGCCCGCACTCCTAAAGAAGATCGCAGACGTCAGGGAGCTCATCGGCGACCGTAATATTGACATCGAAGTCGATGGGGATGTCAGCGTCAACACGATCAAGGACGTTCGTAAGGCCGGTGCCAACGTGTTCGTCTCAGGCCGCTACATCTTCTCTGATCCGGCTCCCCATGCGCAGGAGCTTCGCAGGCTTGCAAACGAGGTGGTCTAGGCTATGGATGAAATTCGGCAGATTGGTCGTGAGATCGAGCGAGCATGCGGCTGCATCAGCAATGACGACCTGCAGCACACCGTCGATGCCATCGAGGGGCGCGGGCGCGTTTTCGTCTATGGAACGGGGCGTTCGGGTCTCATGCTCAGGGCATTCGCTATGCGTCTGATGCAGATGGGGATTCGGTCCTACGTAGTCGGCGAGACCATCTGCCCCTCCATTGCCAAGGGCGATCTCCTCGTCGTGGGTTCTGCTTCTGGACGAACGGAAAGCGTTCTCCTGATAGCCTCCTCTGCAATCAGGCAGGGGGCCCACCTCCTAGTGATCTCAGGAACGAAAGAGTCCCCATTGGCTGAAATCAAGACACCCGACTTTGTCATCGATGCTCCCAACAAATTCGGAGAGGGAGGGAACAGCATTCAGCCGATGGGGAGCCTGTTCGAGCAGACGCTCCTCGCAACGCTCGATGCAATAATACTGCGCATGCTCAATGACCATGAGACGACACGTGACTCGATGGCAACGGAGCACGCGAATCTCGAATAGGAATTCTCGGGCGTGGGCAGTAACGTCCGGGACATGTGGAAGGAATAACATGAGCGAGAGCAATGGCTTTGAGGGTAAGGTAGCGGTTATTACGGGCGGTGCCCATGGCATTGGCAAGCAGATTGCCGTGGATCTGGCCAAGAATGGCGTCAACACCGTGATTGCTGATTTCAGCGAGACGCATGGCCCCGATACCGCCAAAGAGATTACGGATAACTACTGCAAGTCCATCTTCGTCAAGAGCGACGTCTCCAATGCAGAGGACATGGTCAACGTTAGGAGCAGGACGTTCGAAGAGTTTGGGCGCGTGGACATTCTCGTGCTCGATGCGGGTATCGGCCACAAGCTCAAGTTCGACGAGATCAGCTACGAGGAATGGGACCGCGTCATTGCCGTCAACCTGACCGGACTGTTTAACACGATCAAGCCGTTTTTCAATGATTTCAAGTCAAACGGGGGCTCCATCATCTATATCAGCTCCGGCTCCGCGCTGAGCGGCACCGGCGGTGAGGCAGCATATCCTGCTTCAAAAGCGGGAGGCGAGGGACTCATTCGCGCCCTATCAAAGGAACTCGGCCCCTACGGCGTGACCGTCAATGCTATTGCCCCTCGCCTCATCGACACTGGCGAGATGATGCGTGTGAACTATCCAACCCAGGAGGCCCTCGACAACGTTCTCGACAAGATTCCAATGAAGCGCTTCGGGACTGTCAAGGATGTATCAAACCTGGCCGTGTATCTTGCTAACCCTGAGAACAAATACATCACAGGCCAGACGATCCTTCTCGATGGCGGCCGAACCATCGCATAAGGGATCAGACTTTTACGATCAAACAGGTCGCTGCACATCCATAGGAGACTTTATGGTTTTAAGGAGTTGAGCATGAAGCTGCAAATTGCCCTTGACGAGTTCAACATTGAGGAGGCCATCTCCATCGTCAGAGAAGCTCAGGAGCACATCGACATCATCGAGGCTGGAACGCCCTTCATCATCAACTACGGACTCGAGGCCGTGCGCACTCTGAGGCGAGAATTTCCGCAGAAGGAGATTCTCGCAGACATCAAGATCGTCGACGGAGGACATATGGAGGCTGCTGCCGCATTCGAGGCGGGTGCGGACTATTGCACGGTGCTTGGCCTCGCCGACAACTCCACAATCAAGGAAGTCGTTAAGGCCGGCAGGGAGTATCAAAAGAAGGTCGTTGTCGATCTCATCTGTGTCGAAGACCTCGAGAAGAGATGCGTGGAAGTCGAGGCGCTCGGCATTGACATGCTCGCGGTGCACACTGCCGTCGACCAGCAGGCGCGCGGGAGAACTCCCCTCGGCGACCTTAAGCGGATCGTCGCCATGGGAGGAAATGTACCTGTCGAGGTTGCCGGAGGTATCAATGCCCAGACCGTCTCTGAGTATGCGGCACTCGGTCCGTCTGTGGTTGTAGTGGGAGGCGGTATTGCCCATGTCGCAGACAAAGAGAAGGCGGCCCGGGAAATCAAGGCCCAGCTATCATAGGAGGCTATCCACATGCGAACTTCAATCGAAGGCGAGCGTGCCCTAATCGTAGGTGCCACGGGAGGGCTCGGTAAAGCCATCGCACAGCGTCTTGCGAGCCTCGGTGCGAACGTGGTCTTGGTCGGTCGCAAAGTCGAAAGGCTGGAGGAATTAAAGGAGAAATGCCTCTTATTCGGCTCCAAAAGGGCCGATACCGTACCCTGTGACATAAATGATGAGGCGTCGATAAAGGCTATGGCAGAGATCGTGAGACAGACGGGGGGTCTCGATATCTTGGTCAACGCCGCCGGAGTGGTAGCCAACGCGCTCCTCGAAAAGACGAGTACCGCAGACTTCGATCGCATCTTCAGCACGAACGTGCGGGGGACTTTCATCGTGATGCGCGAGTGCCTAGACATGCTCAGGGCTTCCAAGGCGGCTGAGATTATCAATATGGCAAGTGCAGCAGCACATTATGGTACCAAAGGTCAGTCGGCATACGGTGCCAGCAAATTTGCCGTTCTTGGACTCAGCGAGACCTTCGCGCTCGAAATCTGGGAGGAGGGCATCCACGTTCATGTGCTGTCTCCAGGCGGTGTCCTGACCGACATGATCAAGGATGCCCGTCCCGACCTCGAGGGGGTACCTATGATCGCTCCGGATGATATTGCAGATGCCGTCGAATACCTGGTATGTCACAGAACCGGTGCAACAGTCGACGAAATTCGCATCAGAAGAACGTCACGGCCACCTACCTTCTAGGAGACGAGGGCATCCAAGCCTCTGGTTGAAATGAGGGATGGTAGTTATGAACAACAGGGTGCTCAACATGATGAGATCCTTTGCGAGACAGAACTCCGGGCAGAGCATCTCGGAGCTTTCCAACGAGTACTCCGTCTCCATGAGGACCATCCGCAACGACATAAACACCATCAACGAGTTCTTGGATGAGCACGGCCTCGATATGATTTCCTACGAGGCAGGAGGAGGCCTCAACATCCCCAAAGGATTCAGGGACGTCCTTCCTCTCATTCGGCAATCTGGAAGCAAGGACTATCGCTATTCGGGCGAGGAGCGCCGCCTAGTAGTCTCGGCCATGCTTGTAAACGAGAACGGCTACCTGTCTGCGGAATATCTCGCGAAGAGGCTCTCGGTCAGCAGGACGACAATTGTCAACGACATGGAACTCGTCAAAAAGGGACTGGAGAAGGGCTTCCTCACACTCTCAGGCGCGTTTGGCAAGGGCTTTATCGTTGAGGGAGACGAGGCCGAAAGGCGTTCGTTCCTCCTGCAGGCCATCAACGACCTCAGAGAGACGCCCGGTGCCCGCGAGCTTGCGATGCCAAGGGCATTTACCAGCGAGAATCTGCGATGGATCGGTGACATTGTCAGCAGGAACTGTCGCCGGTGCGGCATCAAGATGCACGACGTGATCTTTCAGTATATTACCGCGTATCTTGTAATAGCGAAAATGCGTATCGAATTTGGAAAGAGCCTACCCAATGACACCGACCACCTGTTCTTCGAGAAAGGGGAACTTGTCTATGGTATCGCAGAGGATCTCATGTCGGCGGGCGTGGACTTTGGCAGCGGAGAAGCAAGCTACCTCGCAGGCATTCTAGCCAGATATGGCATCGCCACGATTGACATCTTCCAAAGGCGGGAGCTTAGGATTCAGGTTGCCTGTAGGCGCTTCATCGAGGAGGTTTCCCGCACGCTGGGCAAGGACCTCACCGCCGATTACGAGCTCTTCGAATTTCTTACTGCCCATCTTGAGTCGGTATTCGAAGACAAGGGCATCGAGCTTAGGGACAATATTGATGTAAGGAAGGTAGCCAAGGGTAACCCCAGCGTATATGCAGCTGTACGAGAAGGCTGCGCGACCCTTGAGGCGGCCGGTGAGCGCATACTCACCGACGTCGAGAAAGACTACATCTGCCTCTACGTGTGTGCCGCCATCGAACGCAGAAAGCGCAACGGCAAGAACCTCAGGGTCATTCTCTCGTGCAACGCCAACATAGGGACCTCTCAACTGCTGCAGGCAAGCCTGAGCAGCAGATTCAACTTCGACATCGTGGACATCATCCCGGCTCATGAGGCGAATCTTCTCGATGGAAGCGAGGCTGACCTCGTGATTTCTACCGTGCCCATTCCAGACTGCCCTGTAGACACGGTGGTCATTTCAGCTATACCGCAGGATCGGGACTTTGATACGATTTCTGCCAAGATTGCGGAGCTCTCCGACCTTGTTTGGAGCAGACGGGGTAGCTCGGCAACCGAGCTTGGCGGAAGTCTCTCGTCTGAGCCGCTGGTCAGCAGGATGAGCGAACTCTTGCACGAAGAGATCCCAGACCGCTACAACCAAGTCATGCCGAAGCTTGTGCCCTTGGTCAAGAGGTTTCTAGAATCGACGGACGAAACTACTAGAAGTTCCGACCAGCCCTATCTTCACCAACTGCTTTCCAAAGACCATATTGCGCTCGATGTCAAATGCAGCGATTGGCGCGATGCGGTGCGTGCGTCGGGAGAGGTGCTTGTAAGCCAAGGATACTGCGAACAGAGATACATCGATGCTGTCATCCATAACATCGAGGACATCGGCCCTTACATCGTCATCTCCAAGGGTTTTGCACTACCTCATGAGAGTGCCGACAAGGGTGCCTTGAAACTCGGCATGAATCTCATCAGGTTGATCGAGCCTGTTCCCTTTGGAGCGGAAGAGCTCGATCCGGTTCGCTATGTCTGCATGCTCAGCGCAGTTGACAATATCACGCATCTCCGCGCTCTCTTCGACTTGATGAGTTGCCTGAAGAATCCGGTCTTCATCGAGATGCTTGACAATGCGAAGACTCCCGAAGAGGCAACCATGGCCATCATGTACGTCGAATTTAAAGAGATGCGGTGAGCATGTCGTAGAGTCTCCTGCAGAGAACAAGCTCCGAGCATCTAGTCTCTATCGGCATCAAAGCGTTCGAGCATGCTTTGCTTGAGGGGAAGCCTGTCGTTGCGAATGGCTACGATCAGCGCGAGGTTGAGTGCCCCAAGCAAAAATATGCCCACAGACAGCTGGACGCAACCCGCGAGGATCATCGCTCCGTAAAGGATACAGCCGGCTCTTATATCGATGAGGACGCTGCGTGCCGGGTCCGCGGTGCTGCGGCGCTGGGCAGACACTGAATAGAGGTAGGAGACCGTGCCAAAGGCAATCATCTGTAGAATGAGCGGATTGGAGGTAGGGACCCGTATGACAGCAACGATCACAATCGCAATAAGCACCAACATAAAACCGCTCCAATGGAAAAGGAGCGTGAGCATGGCATGCTTTTGTTGGTCGGCAGCAGTCGTTCCTCTAGAATGCATCGTGCTTTCCTCCAAGCATATGGGAATTGAGCCGTTGCATGGTGCTAGGCGGCGTACAACACGACGGCAACGCGTGCCTTGATACCATGAATATATCCCGAAATACGGCGCAAAACCCTTCAAAGATCATGCAGGGAACTTGCAATCGTTCCGCAGGATAAAGATCACCAGGCATTGCCAACGGGTTCAACTGACCGGAATCAGCATCCACCTGCGCAGCTTCTCCTACCTCCCCGGAATGAACTTTTTTACCACGCCCCCTCAAAGGGATTCAGTCCCCGGTCCAATGCTGCGTAAGTGCGGGTTCCGACGAGCTCCGCCCTCCATGCGGCCCTCTGCGATGCTCATGAACCTGTCGAGATGTTGCCATGCGCCTGTCGTCGTCAATCAGCCTGCCTCCCGCGCCTTCTGCCGTATGCGGCCAAGTCCGCGACGGCTCCGCCGACAAGGGCGGCCAGCCCCAGCCACAGGGAGGGGGCGCTGCAGTCTCTTGTTGCCGGAGTGCCGGCTCTGCCGCCCGACGTGGTCTGCGTGCTGGTTCCCGCGCTGCCTCCGTCGCCTGCCTTCGTCTACCTGGCGCAGAGCGTGATGTCCACCGTGATTGGCGTGGAGAAGTCAAAAGCGTTGGTGCAGGCCGAGTCCGTGTACCATCCCCCGAATTTTCATCCGCTTGCCGTGGGATCGGCGGGCCTGGTCGCCGTCTTGCCGTCCTCTACGGTCTGCGCTGCCGGAGCCGTGCCATGGCCGTTGGCGTCGAAGGTGACGGCGTGGGCTGCAGGCGTCCACTTTATTCCGACAGATAATCGTTTGCGATCACTTCTATTTCTTGAATCGTTTCTGATCTCTAGGTATCTTGTTGCCCGGCTCGATCTTGATCTCACCCAGCTTGTCCTTTGTTTGCGTCGGATCGTTCCTGCAGCCATGCTCCGAATCGAAAGATGCGGCATAGCCCGTAGGCTTGATTTTGTCCGTTACCTGGATTTTTTGATGCTTTCCATGACTTTAACCTTCTACACGGCGTTCTCGTACTCGCCCGCCTCCAGCGGCTCAGCCATCTACTCCTACCCCTGCCCGTCGGGTGGTACGGCGGGGCTGCGGGCCCTGATCGCCCAGACCATCGCAACCACGCAAGCCACCGTCGCAAGAGCGAGGACAAGAAGTGGGGCGTCCTTCCCGCTCCGTTTCTTCTCGACTCCATCTTGTGCATTTCGCTGTACAGCTATCGCAATGACCCCCCCTGCCTCCCAACGCGCTGTATCACCGAACGAGTCAAACAAATGCTCCATGTCATGCACCTATCTCGCATCGAGCGGTGCATCTGCAGCCATGATCAGACCCCTCCAAAAGGAGGGTATTTCGATAAAACTAGATACAAAACAGGGGTCTTCAACTGGCGCTGTACGTGAAACGCTCTTCACCATTACGAACGGACTACAGTCCATGTACTGCCTAGCAAGGTCAGCATGAGTTTCAAGGGCAAATCGGGCTGCTATGAACACAAAATGTCTTCAATGCTGCAGGGTTCTGGCTGTGTCGCCTCCATCGGCAGTGCAAAATGCATAGGACTAAAGAATATGCATTCGTTCTGCATAGAAAGGGACCGCAGCGTCGCTCGAGGCGCGAAGTCTGCAGCATTGAGGACATTTTGTGTTCACATGGCCTCGAGCCGGGGCACCGGGGACCCGAACGTGCAGAGGCACCTGCGCGGAAACAAGCAACGGCACCACAGGCCAAGCGGTCTATGGCACCGTTGCTTACATCGCCTTTATGGGGTGCCGGATCACGGTTTTCAGCTTATCCGGCGCGGTCTTTCGTGCGTCGCTCAGATAGATTTCGTGGTGGTGTCTCGAATCTGTTATGTCAAGAGCGTACCCCTGCTCTGACATAAAGCGATGCATGAGTTCCACAGTTGCAGGCTCGTTGTCGTATGGGCCGATGTGCATGCACTGAACGCAGAGCCCCTCGTCATATCGTAGAAACTCCACCTTTGAAAAGTCGGTTTTCTTCTTGCGCGTTGCTTCTTCAACGGCCCAATCAAAATCGGCCTTTGTCACGAAGTCCGGCAGACGGATGAGGGAAATCCATTCAAAACCCTCCTTATGGGCATAATCAACACCGTCGACGCCCTCCTGCCACCAAAGGCCTTCCAGCGGAGGCACCACATAGTCGAAATATCCTTCGATCTGATGGCTGCCCTTCTTGCTCATTTTGATGGTGAAGGCAATCCCGTAAAGAAGTCCGATGGCATCCTTGTATTCGCCGTCCTCCGCATTGGGATCGCCTTTCCCCTGCACGGCAATGAAGTTCATGGGCGGCACCGTTAAAACCGCCGGCTTGTCCTTCGGGAGATAGAATTCCTTGTATTCCTTCTTAAAAATCAAAAGCCATTGTTTTCTCCTTCTGTGATGCCGCAGCAGGCATGGGTTCGGTTTTGGGTTACGTCAAACGGATCTACTTCTTGATGAGCTTGCCGAAAATGACGTAGCCGACAGTCCACAGAACAAGGCCCGTTGCAATGAAGATGCCGAAGAGCTTGAGGAAGTCGACAGGGGTTTCGAGGGCAAACCAGCCGCTCGCAACCAAACACGGCAGCACGGTTGCCAGCATGATCAAGAAATGGACTGCGGACTGCTTGAGCAGCGACCAGCCTTCCACATCGTAGATGACCGACGCAGCGGCAACAGAGGTGACGATCAGCCCGGTAATGAACGTGGACTTGATTTGAAAGCCATCCATCCCCTGACTCACCATGATCAAGGAGATTCCCGTCATGATGGCAAACGGAATAATTCCCCGAATTAGCGCCTGCTTTAATAGATCCATCGCTCCTCCATACGCTTCGCTCGATGAGGCGTTCCGGCAGCATGACGTGCCCGCCGCCGGATGGTCAAACCGCCCCATCCATCATACTCGTTCGCTCGACGCTTGAGCCAAACACCGCACTGCTGCAGTACTGTAAGCGTAAGAAGGACACGGGATCAGTTAGCGGATGTAAAGACATTGCAGTATATCGCATCGCCGTATGCTTCTTTTTCTTCTAAAGGGAGTAGGCCAAACCATAATTTGGCGAGAGGGGCAGACATACTCATTCAAATTCAAATTGTTCTGTTTCATCCCATTTGGGCCGCATGCGATACATGCGGTCGATTGTAGGAAGGACGGCATTTTCACCAATGAAAGCAATGCCCATGTGCCCGTAAGACTAGAAGCGGGGTGGATAACATGTTTTGTATGGTGCTGGGCACGCTGCTTTTACAGGCATCGCCAAAGAAAATGGTTGAAATTGCTCAAGAACTACGTTGAGATGGATGCCGAGACCCTCGAAGGTTGAAGTCTGCAGGGGCTACGCGCTCTTCATCACCACGGAGCGGACCATGCGGGCGACATACTCGCACGCATCGATGCTCTTTTCCATGCGGTCGAAGAGCCGCAGCCAGCTGATCCGCTCCTTCTCGTCCACGGAGTCGCGGAACAGGCGACGCAGGGCGTTCTCGTACACCCCGTCGCCTTCGTCTTCGATGAGGCCCACCGCACGCGCCTTCTCCATGACGACCGGATCGGTTTTGTAGTTGGGCAGATGATCGATCATGACCTTGATCTCGCGCACGGCGGAGAGCGTGAGCTCGGCCATCTGCATCGCCTCGTCGCGCATCGAATGCACGTCGAACAGGTCGAAGCGGATGACGACGCTGGTCGTATAGTCGATGATATCGTCGATCGTGAAGGTGAGCTCGGAGATGTCCTCGCGGTCGAACGGCGTGATGAACGACACGTATAGCTTCTCGAAGATGGCGCGCGCCTTGTCGTCGCTCTCCGACTCGAAGACCTTCATCTGCGGAATCTTGCTTTGCGATGCAGGGAACTCCTCGACGATGCCGACGTAGAGCTCGGTCGAGGCGACGATCGTGGACATAAGGTCCTTGAGCATCGTATAGAACTCATCTTCTCTCTTCAAACGTGCCATCATGCAGCTCCTTAGAACAGGACGAGGAAAACCTTGGCGAGGACGAAACCGATGAGGCCGCAGCAGGGGAAGGTGATGACCCACGTGAGCAACATCTCCTTGGCGATGGCCCAGTTGACCGAGCGGATGTTCTCGGCGGAACCAGCCCCCATGATGGCCGCGGTCTTGGTATGGGTGGTCGAGACCGGAAGGCCCGTGAACGTGGCGACGAGCAGGGAGACCGTCGTGGAAGCGGATGCGGCGAAACCTTGGTACTTGTCGAGCTTGACCATCGACATGCCCACCTTCTTGATGATCCTCTTGCCGCCGACTGCGGTGCCGATGGCCATGACGGCGGCGCAGAGCACCTCGAGCCACAGAGGGAATCCGCCCATCTCCTGGATGCCCATGCCCCGCGAGAGCGCGATGGCGAGCATGGCGGTCGACATGAACTTCTGGCCGTCCTGAGCGCCGTGCATGAGGGCCACGCCTGCAGCACCGTATACCTGCATTCTGCCGAAGAAGTCGTTCGCCTTGCGTCTATCGGCGTTGCGGCATGCTCGCTGAATGATCCTGGATATCCCCCACCCCATCGCAAAGCCCAGGATGGTCGAGAGCACCAAACCGTAGACGACCTTGATCCACTCGCTTGCGTTGATGCCCGAGAGCGACCCCGACACGGCAAGGGCTCCGCCGGTGAGGCCCGCGATCAGAGCGTGGCTCTCGGATGTGGGGATGCCGAAGAACCAAGCGCCCAGACCCCACGCCACGATGCCGACGGTCGCCGCCGCGAGCGCGATGAGCGCCGCACGCGAGTCGCCGCCGAAATCGACCATGCCCGAGACGGTGTCGGCGACCGCCGTCGAGATGAGGCTCATGCCGACCAAGCCGATGAAGTTGCAGATGACGCTCATGATGATGGCCTGGTCGATGCCGATGGAGCGGGTGCCTACGGGCTCCGCGATGGCGTTCGCCGCATCCGTGGAGCCGTTCACGAAGATCGAACCCAGGATGAGCAGCATGACGATCAGGAGGAACGGGTTGGATACCGCCATCTCAACCGCTTCAACGAAATCGATCACGGCACGATTCCTTTCGGATCCGGCCCTCGGCGCCTGCCGGCGCCGAGGAACCATCTTGCTTGCCGCGCATACGGCCCTATGCCTCCCCCAGTGATTTCAGCAGCGAGCCGAGCTTGGGCCTCGTCCCGTAGAGAAGCACGCCCACGCGGTATATCTTAGCAGACAGCACACCGATGCCGATGGCCGCGACGATCAGGATCGCAATGGATATGGCGATCTCGTGCGCAGGCACCGTTGTCATGGCGATGCGGGTGAACATCGCCATCGGCGAGGTGATCGGAATGAACGAGCACGCCTTGACCAGCATGTTGTCCACGTCGCCGCCCGTCATGGAGAAGATGGACACGAAGAACCCCGCAATGAACACGAGCGTGATCGGCATAACCGCCGTATTGATATCCTCCAGTTTGGACACCGTCGACCCCACCGCACCATACATGAACGCATAGATCAGATAGCCGAGCATGAAGAACACCAGCATGTATGCCAGCAGGTATCCCGGCATACCGAAGATGGATTCCACGATGCCCACACCGCCCCAGTACGAGCTGTTCAGGTGGAAGAACAGGAGCGCCGATCCGAAGACGGCGACGATCTGCAGCAAGCCCGCAAGGCATGAAGCCATGACCTTGCCGAAGATCATCGATGTGGGGTCTGCGGTGGTTATCAGCAGCTCCATCGCACGGGAGCTCTTCTCTGACGCGACGCTGGTGGCCACCATCTGGCCGTAGATCATGATGACCATGTAGAGAGCAAATATCATGATGTAGGTGTAGAAGAAGTTCTGCGCCTGGTCCATCCCGAGGTTCTCGATGGTGCCCGAGACCCTGGCTTCGAGGATGGCGCTCGCATCCTGCGGGTCGAGGCCGCTCTCCACCATTGCGTTCTGCCGGTAGATGCCCTGCAGCACCTCACTTGCAACCATCGTGTTGGAGTCGTACATCGACAGGTTCCCAACATAGTAGGTGTAGGAGAGGGGGCTTTCTATGACGAAGGCGCAGGCGGCCTCACCGGAGACGATCTGCTCCCTCACGGCCTCTGCGTCGCCGTAATACGGCCTGACCTCGTATGAGGCGAACGCCCCGGAGAAGGCCTGCGCGATCGCCTCGGCATCCTGTTCGCCCTCGCCGACGACGAGCATGATCGGCAGGCCGCCGCCATCCGCCGCGGCGCCAACGTCTTCCGCCGCACCGCCCGGCCCGCTGCCGAGCGCTTCCATGACGCGCGGCGAGAACATGACGATGGCCATCGCTGCGACAAGGACGACGGTAACCCCCACGAAGACCTTGTTCTGCAGGTAGTTCTTGAACTCGAAGCCGAAGATCTTCCTAAACTGCCTCATGGTCCACCTCCTGTGCGCCATCGCCTGCATACTCCACGAATATATCGTTGAGCGAGGGTTCGAAGACCTTCACCTCGTCCACATCGAAGTTCTCGACGATATGCCTCATGCCTTCCCTCTTGTCCCCCGCCGAACCCAGATGGATCAGCAGGCTCTTGTCCTCCCTCGCCGTGCAGGCATCGCCGAACGCCTCCTTGATAGCCTCGCCCTGCTCCGACCTGACGACCAGGCGATCGCGTGCATAGGCCCTCTTGATCGCGCCGAGGCTGCCTTGCAAGGCGATGCGGCCGTGATGCAGGATGGCGATGTCATCGCAGAACTCCTCGATGTAGTTCATCTGATGGCTGGAGAAGATCACGATCTTGCCCTGACCGATCTGCTCTTTCACGACGTCTTTGAGCAGCATGGCGTTGACGGGATCCAACCCGGAGAACGGCTCGTCGAGGATGACGATGTCCGGATCGTGGGCGAGGGTCGTGATGAGCTGTATCTTCTGCTGGTTGCCCTTGGAAAGGGTGTCCAGCCTCCGATTGCGGTACTCCGCCATGCCCAGGCGATCCAGCCAGTAATCGACGGATCTGATTGCCTCCGACCTGCCCAAGCCCTTGAGCTCTGCAAGGTAGGACAGCTGCTGGATGATCTTCTTCTTGGGATACAGGCCCCGCTCCTCCGGGAGGTACCCGAGCTTTTCCGTGCTGTAGCCGAACGGTCGGCCATCGAAGAGCACCTCTCCGCGATCGGCGGGAAAGACCTTCATGATGATGCGGATCGTGGTCGTCTTGCCCGCACCGTTTCGGCCGAGAAGACCGAAGGCCTTCCCCCCGTGCGCATGGAAGGCGACGTCGGATAGAACCTGCTTGCCAACGAACGACTTCTCGATGTTGTTCACGCTGAGATCCATGAACACCTCTTTCCATATCTACAATGCTCTGTCCAAAGGCTATGATAGCTTTGCCCTAAGGAAAGCCCAATGCCCTGCTGCCCGCTGCAGCCGCTACTCCCTGATGGAGAGCTCCTTCTTGAGCTGCCTGATGCGCCGGCGGTACGGCCCGCCGAAGCGGACGTACTCGATCACGGCGGCGACGGCGAGGGCGATCCCCATGGCGAGGCAGATCCCCTTCGCCAGGTC